>JACKQG010000116.1_pt2 | contig 62558 bp, 53 predicted proteins | sample 8237621 | NCBI WGS metagenome assembly JACKQG01 (sample SAMN15677084, study PRJNA649215) | marine metagenome | biome: marine; feature: Black Sea; material: saline water; isolation source: suspended particulate matter (SPM) from the Black Sea western gyre | collected 2013-06-09/2013-06-10 | depth... | reverse complement strand
ATTCCCTTCCGCTGCCCTCTTTGATGCCTTGCCGGCCAATCGTCTTGCTTCAATCTTGGCATCAGAAGACTCTTCCTGAAATGAGATTGTAACGTACTCGGCATCAACCTGAACATCTATTGGCTGCGGAAGAAAACTAAACTGCCTTTTTACCAAATCTGTGATCCTTGATGGATTTTGCGGTGATGTCGGCAACGCACCCTCAAATTCGTACAGATCTGCAACTTTGAACTGTATCGTCGTCACTTGTGAATTATGTCAAATCTGATTGTGATATACAGCCTTCCAACGTGCGGTAACTTTGTGGTTTGCTGCGGGCTTTTTTTAGCCAAGCGAGATCCTCGGCATCCTCGGCACGCTCGAGCAGTTCCTCGTATTCCTGGATTGGCAGAATCACGGAAACCGGCTTTCCATCGCGCGTGATAATTTCGGGTTCGGTCAACTCTGATTTCATGGCGACAATCTACGGGCGGCTGCGGCCGGCGTCGACGATTTTCTGGAGTCGCTGTTTCATGCGCTCCAATACCTTGGGATGCTCTTTCGCGATGTTCTTCGTTTCCCGGATGTCTTTGCTGAGGTCAAAAAGCGAGTAGTGCGGGGCGGGGTGAAACTGCAGCTGGGTGTTGACGTGAACATTGTGTCGGCGTTTGCCGTCGTGGCGCTGCAATTTCCATTTGCCGGCGCGAAAGCCATAGTTGCCGCGTTTGCCGTTGTCTTGCTGGACGAGATCCCTGCGTCCTTTTGCCCCTTCCTTGCCGAGCAACGCGCCGATGACGTTGAAGCTGTCGGGACAGGCATCTTTTGGAAGGTCGACCCCTGTGAGCGCGGCAAAGCTCGCGGCGAGGTCGATGGTGCAGACCATCTCGCTGGAAACTCCCTTCGCGATGCGACCGGGCCAATATGTGATGAACGGCGTGCGTGTGCCGCCTTCGAGCACGCTGTATTTGCCGCCGCTAAACGGGCCGCCCGGCTGGTGGTCGCCGACCTTTTCGAGTGCACCATCCTTGTAGCCGTCATCGCCCACCGGGCCGTTGTCGGAGCAGAACAGGATGAGCGTGCTGTCGGAGAGTTGCAGCCGGTCGAGGGTCTTGACCAGTTCGCCCACGCACCAGTCCAGTTGCACGATGGCATCGCCGCGGAAGCCAAGGCCGGACGCGCCGTGGAAACGCTCGTGCGGCATCCGGGGCACGTGGAGGTCGTGCGACGAGAAGAACAGGAAGAATGGATTTCCCTTATTGGCCTCGATCCATTTGTTGGACTGGTTCACCCACTCGTCGGCAAGATCCTCGTCGCGGAACCGCGCCGCGTGCCCGCCGGTGTAGAAGCCGATCCGGCTGATGCCATTGTGGATGGTCGAGTTGTGTCCGTGGCTCCAATCCATCTTGAGGGTGTCCCGGTGCGTCAGGCCGGTCGGGTGGTCTGCGCTGGGCTTTTTCCGGCCGACCCACAGCGGGTCTTTCGGGTCGAGATTCTTCACGCGATGATTCTCAACGTAGACCTGCGGCACCCGGTCGTTGGTTGTCGGGAGAAGATAGTTGTAGTCGAAACCGATCTCGCGCGGGCCGGGGTTCAACTCGCCGTTCCAGTCCGGGCCGTTTGGCCCGCCGAGGCCGAGGTGCCATTTGCCGATGACGGCGGTCGCATATCCGGCGCGCTTGAGCAACGACGGCAGTGTCTCGACGCCGGGCTGAATGATCGCCGGCCCGTTCGGCGGGGCGATGCCGGTGTTCTTTTGGCGAAACGCATACTTGCCGGTCAGGAATGAAAACCGCGTCGGGGTGCAGGTGGATGCGGAGCAATACCCGCTGGTGAATCGCAGGCCGTTGGCGGCGAGCCGGTCGATGTTCGGCGTTTTGAGGTTCTTCGGCTTGGCCCCGTAGCAGCCGACATCCCCGTAACCGAGGTCGTCAGCCATGATGACGATGATGTTTGGCTTCTCGACGTTTGCCGCCTGGCCAATGAACGTGAGGGTGACGAAATAAAACAGGGTGGACAGCAATCGCATGCCGGTTGTGTAGCGGCGAATCAACCGTGCGTCAACCAAGCGCTTGGTTTACGATTTATTCTGCTCACGGACGTGCTGAAGGTAGTAGTCGTTGAGTTCCTTTGGCCATTTGAAGGTTGGGGACTTGAGTGGATCGAATCCCTGAAGATGGCCGGGCGACTTGCGCTGGGAGGGGCGTTGGTAGCGCCAAGCGGTGTCACCGAAAATCTCCCCGACCAGCTTGGCCAAGCCGGGGTCGTACGCTTTCAGTTCTTCGCGGGTGTCGACGTGGTTGTGGTCGTGATCCGGGGGGCGGTTGGTGTTGAACCAGCTTTGCACGCCCTCGGCCCAATACTCGGCTTTGTTGTTGGCGGCGTATTTGCTCTTCCACAGCCCCTTGGCCATTGCGTTCTTGTAAGTTTCGGCGAGCCGCTTGTCGAACGTTGTGTCCACGTCGTAGATGCCGTTGAGGTGGATGGCGTGGGCGAATTCGTGGATCGTGATGCTCTCCGTGTTGTACGGATCACCGGGATAGCAGAGCAGATTTTCCTCGGCACAACTGGCGACCGGATCGGTGCGGGAGGAACCGAGGCCGCGCGCGCGGCGATCCCAAAACTTAGCCGGTTTCATCTTGCTGTACTCGGGCACTTGGGTGGTGAATTCGTCGTGCGCCATGACGACAAGGCGGCAGTTGCGTTTGACCATGTTGTCGATGATGTCTTGCCGATGGCCGATCATTTTCTCAACGAGATAGGCCGCCTCCTTCAGGGCGTAGTCGGACACCTTGCCGGAGGAGACGATTGGGAAGCCGTTGACTCTCGTGCTCTTTTTGTAAAAGCCGGGGAGGTCGAGGTGCTTCGGCAATTCGGCGGAAACAGGGTGTTCGTCTGCCTCGCCATTCTCCGGTTTTGGGCGGTTGCGATATTTTTTGTAAAGCCGGTTGTGGCGGTTGTCGAGGTTCACCTTTTTGCCGGCGATCCACATCTGTTTCACCTGCGTGCGGATCTCGAGAATATCGCCGTTCGCGGTAAAGAAGGTCGCTTCCTTTCCGGCCTCGATCGAGCCGAGTCGCTTGGCCACGCCGAGAATTTCCGCCGTGTTCAGCGTGATGCCCTTGAGCGCCTCGGCGCGGGGCAGGCCGTGCGCGGCCGACTGCGCGGCGGAGTAGGGGAGGTTGCGGGCGTTCGAGGCGGCGAACCGCGCGAGACCCTCGCTGAAGGTCACCTTAACACCGGCCTCATGGAGGACGGCGGCGGCTCGGAATTGCGCGTCGTACCGGTCAAAATCGCGCGTCGGAAGCGTAAACGTATGCTCGAAAATCACCGGCACGTTGGCCTTGGCCAAGCGCTTGGCAATCTGCCACGCGTCGCGCGCTCCGGCAATGACCGGAGTCCAGTCGCGTTTGGCCGCCCAATCGAGGGCCGACTCGATTTGCAATCGCGAGTTGGCGTGGATGATCAGCGGCTTCTCGCCGCGCACCCACGGCAGCATGGCGTCCCAAGCCGGCACACCCTCATGCCCGGGGGCCGACTGTGACTTGGCGTAGGCGCGCGACTCCTCGAAAAAGTCGTCTATTTTCTTTAGCCGCTTGTCGCGCTCCTTGGCCAGTTTCTTGGCATCGTCCGCGGCGGGATTGATGTTCATCGACGGCCAGAACAAATGCAGCGCGACTGGCGAATGGCGGAGCATGTCTTCGTAGCCCCAGCCAACCGTGGCCATCAGGCCGGATTGTCCGGTGACTGTGCCACCCTGCGGCACCGGCAGGAAATGCGTGATGCCGTTTGCGCGGGCGACCGGGATCAGTTCCGAGTCCGGGTTGACCGCGAGCCACGACTTGACTTCCGGTGTGTACGCGCCGACCTCGTTGGTGTCGATCGTGGCGCGCACGGCGGCGATCTCCATCAGGCCAAGCGCGGTGGTCGGCGCGATGAGGCCGGGGAACAGGTGCTGCCCCTTTAGGTTCACCACCTCGGTCTTTCCGGCATCGGGTTGTTCTTCCGCTGGGCCGACGGCCTCGATCATGCCGGCATCAATGAGCACAAAACCGGGTGAAAGCACCGGTCCGGAGACCGTGTGCACGACGGCATTGGTGAACAGTGTGCGCTTGGCCAACGCGCTTGGCCAAGCGGCGAACACCGCGACCACCGACAGTGTCAAAACCGGAGTGAGTTGTTTTATGTATGTCATGTCGTTATCCCGGATAGGTTACTCGGTTTCAATTTTGCAATCTTGGCAATCGACGACCCCGAGGCCGTGCGCCGTCTCAAGTGCGCGCCGGAAAAAGGCGGCCCGGGCGTCTTCCGAGTCCTTGTCCTCCTCCTTTTTCTTCTCTTTTTTCGCCTTGCCCTTCGCCTTGGCAAGGAGTTTTTCGCGTTCCTTCGACCGGGCCTCGGCCCGGGCGATGCCTTCGCCCCGTTCGAAGTAGCGTTTGCCATCGATCCACGTTTCCAAACAGATTGTGCCGGTGCTCAACGGATGCTTCGTCCAGACCGCGAAGTCGCCGTCTTTGCCCACTTCCAGCGAACCGACGCGGTGGTCGACTCGCAACTGCCTTGCCGGGTTGATAGTGACGAAGTTGAGGGCCTCGGCTTCGCGAGTGTTGCCGTACTTCACGGCCTTGGCCGCCTCAAGATTCATGCGCCGGGCGAGGTCGGACGAGTCGGAGTTGAACGACACGAGCACGCCGCGTTCGTGCATCAGGCTGCCGGCGTACGGGATGGCGTCGATGACCTCGTACTTGTAGGCCCACCAGTCGGCGAAGCAGGAGCCGCCGGCACCGTGCGCGGCGATTTCGTCGGCCACCTTATACCCCTCAAGCACGTGCTGCAGCGTGCCGACCCGGACGCCGAATTTTTCCATCGTGCGCATGAAGGCGAGGATTTCATCCTGCCGGTACGAGTGGCAGTGAATCCATCGCTCGGCCTTGATAATCTGGCCAAGTGTCTCCAACTCGAGATCGCGCCTGGGGGGTGGCCCGCCCCTTTCATGGAAGCGCCGCCACGCGCGGTTGTATTGCCAAGCAGCGGTGAAGCGGTTCTCGTGAAACGCTGGCACTCCCATCCGGGTTTGCGGGAAACGCGTGTTTTTGTCATCGCCCCAGTTGGACTGTTTGACGTTCTCGCCCAGCGCAAACTTGATGCCGGGCGGTGCTGCCTTGAATTTCATCCCCTCCGGCCCCTGCCCAAGCCGCAGCTTGATGACCGCGTTTTGGCCGCCGATCGGGTTGGCGGAGCCGTGCAACAGATTGGCCACCGTCAGGCCGCCGGCGAGTTGACGATGGATTTCCGGAGACTCGGAGTTGACGACGTCGCCGATCGAGACCATCGCCGAGGAGGGGAGAGTGCCTTCGTTCACGGAGCCGAGGATCATGCTGTGATTGTGGGCGTCGATCAGGCCGGCGGTGACGTGTCTGCCCTTGGCCTCGACGATATGCGCGTGTTCCGGCGCCTTTAGGTTGCGGCCGATCTGTTTGATTTTGCCGTCGACCACCAGCAGGTCGTGTTTCTTGAGCACGCCGCGTTTGCTGCTCGTCCAAAGGGTGGCGTTGCGGACGAGCACCGCAGCCGGCTCGAGCAACGGGATGTCGTCGATCGGGGAACGGGCAATCCGTTGGTCGGTCTTGTCATCCTCTTTGTCTTCCGGGTTTTTGTCTTCTTTTTCCTCCGCGTCTTCCTCCTTCTTTTTTTCGATCCAGGCGAGTTTCTCCGGCTCGAGCGTCGTCCACCGGCCCTCGATCCAGACGCCCTTTAGCTTGGCCGCGGGATCAAAGTAGTCGCCCTCGACAACGACGAGATTGGCCAGTTTGCCGGATTCGATGGTGCCAAGCTGATCCGCGACTCCGGCGAGCTTGGCCGGGGTGGTGGTCAACGCAGCGAGGGCATCGCGCTTGGCCAAGCCGCGCTCGATGACTTTGGCCAAGTTCTTCCGGAACGACTTTTTGTCCTTGAGCCCGTGTGAAGTAAGCGCAATCTCGAGGCCGATATTTTGCAGCAAAACCGGGTTTTCCGCCGCCCAATCCCAAGTGCGGAGCTGGTCGAGCGAGACCTGCTCCCAGTCGGTGTCGCTTGGCATATCAGGCACTTTGGGGAAATTAACTGGCACGATAAAACGGGTGGCGTTTGCTTTCACGAGATCGGGACGCCGCCATTCGTGGCCGGTCGCGACAATGACCGGCTGGATCCCGAACTCGCCGGCAAGCCGCGTTGCCTTGTCGACCATCAGCACGCTGCCCGGCTCGATGACAACCGGCTGTCCGCCCTTCAGCGGGGATTGGAGCGTGTCGAGCGACTTGTTGTATGCGGGACGCTCAGAGGTCACGGCGTTGGCCTCGTGATATGCCCAGGCGTCGCTGTAATGCTGTCCGTCGGCGAGGGTCTGCCGTATCGCGGCGATCACGCCCATGAGCGACTTGGGGTATTCATCCGGCTTCGACGCATTGGTGTCGAAAACGATGTGCTGAAACAGGCGCGGCTTGATGACGAGCCGGTTCGGCGAACCTTGGCCAAGCGAGATGAGGGCGCTTTGGCCGCGAATGATGCCGGTGGCCGGGGTGAGCACGGCGGCGGTGAAGCCTTGTGCGCGCAGCGCGGCGTGCGTGTCCGGCTTGGGGCTGAAGGCGGTGGTGACATCGTGCTCCGGCTTCATGGTTGACAGCCCCGAGCCGGGGCCGGTTGTGCCGGGATCGCGTTCGTTGCCGGGCGCGCCGAGGAAGCCCGGCTTGCCGGCGGCGGTTGCGCCGGTGCCGGTAATGCTCTGCGTCATGGTCGTCGAGACCGGCTTGGCCTCGGTGACGTACGGATCGATGAAGCCGGCGTAAAGGGTCAGGCCGGTCATGTCCCATTCGCGGGCCGCGTCGGGTGCTTGGCCCTTTTCAGTGACACTCACGATGCGGCCATCGCGGATGACCACCGTGGCGTCGTCGATGATGACGCCCGGCTTGACGACCACCGTGGCGTGCACGAGGGCGTGATGGCCGGGAGGCAGAGGGCGGTTGCCCGGCGGGAGGATTTCGGCGATTGCGGCATGGAGTGCCACCAGCAATCCGGCGGCCGCGACGGTGTGGCTCAGTTTCGGCATGGACGGAGGATTCAACCAGAACACCGCTCAGTTGGCCACGCAAAATTCGATGCTTGCCCATCCGGGGAGTGGGACATAGCTTGGCGCCGTTCTTTGACTTGGGCGTTTGCCCAGAGACAATCATGACGCCGGAAGGAATCCCGTGAGACTCGGGAACGGTTGCGCCACTGTGACGGGCTGCTCGGCAGCCCGAAGTCAGGTCAATTCCGCCGTCATGCTCGTCCGGCCGCTGTAGCGGCCAACTTCTCCGCATTAGAGAAGGATGAGGCCGGCACGATGGTGCAGCTTTAATCCCAAGACCCTCCCACGCGGAAGGTCTTTTTTTATGCTCCACCTCCCTTGTTGGTCTCAGCAAAAAGAGATCAACAAATGAAACGTATTATAATCATCGCATTGGGGCTTGCCGCCTTGTCGGCAGCCAGGGAGGCACGGGCTGCGCAATTTGCCGCCGAGGTTGTGTCGTACGAGCCGGGAACTGGGTTTGCCACCGACTGGAGCAGCGGTGCCGGGTTCACGGACGAGGAGGCCATCTTGGGCGCTCCGGCCCGCGAGACCCCGGGCGAATGGGGCGGGCCGATCACGCCGTTCAGCCCGCCGTACCGGCTCAACCAGATACTCTCCGTCGGCGAAGGAGGCCAGGTGACGCTGAAGTTTGCCCGGCCGATTCGCGACGAACCGCTCAACCCGTTCGGACTCGACTTTATCGTGTTTGGCGGCGCGGGGTTCACGATCACGAACGGCGATTTCAGCGGGGGCGGCATCACGGACGGATCGCTCTTCGGCCAGGCGGACGGAGAGACGCGTGTCTCGGTCAGCACCGACGGCGAGACTTGGTTTGTGCTCGACCCGAAGTTGGCCCCGGCGTTTGATGCTTACTACCCGACCGATGGCGCAGGCGATTTTGAGTTGCCTGTGAATCCCGCCTTGGCCAAGGGCGACTTTGCCGATGCCGGCTTGGCCAAGTTCACCGAATTGTACGCCGGCTCCGGCGGCGGGACCGGCTACGACATCGGCTGGGCGGTCGACGCGACCGGCAAACCGGTCATGCTTGGCCAAGCGCAGTTCATCCGGCTCGAGGTCTTGTCCGGCAAGGCTGAGATGGATGCCGTGGGCGACGTCCGACCGCTGACCGAAAACCTCGCATGGCACTTCGACGATTTTTCGGCTGATCCCATGGCCAACGGCTGGGCGGTACACGGCGACGAGTCGCTTTTTGACTGGGACGCCGAGGCTGGTGCCTTGTCCGTAACGTGGGATTCCGAGCGGCCCAACAGCCTGTTTCACCGCCCGCTTGGCCTCACGTTGACGGAGAGGGACGCGTTTGCGTTTACCTTCGACATCACGCTCGACGACGTGAAGGCCGGCCACCGCGCCGGTCAGCCGTACACGTTCGAGGTGGCGCTTGGGCTGCTCAATATCGGCACGGCCAAGGCCGATGGATTCAACCGGGGCACCGGCACCGACTCGCCGAATCTGGTCGAGTGGGACTATTTCCCCGACACCGGATTCGGCGCGACGGTCTCCCCGGCGATCGCTTCCGCGAAAAGCCAGTTCGCCGCCGGGTTCACGTTTCCCGCGGAGATGGCCTCGGGTAAAATCTACTCCGTGCGGATGGAGTACGACCCCGCCGCGCGCGAGCTGAGCACGGCCATGCTTGAGAATGCGAAGGCGTGGAAAGTGGTCAAGACGGTGAGGTTGCCGGACGACCTTACCGGGTTTGCCGTCGACAGCTTTTCGATCAGCAGCTACACGGCGAAGGGGAGCGAATCGAGCCTGCGGGCCGCTGGCCGGATCGACAACGTGGCGGTGGCCGCCGGGCGGTCGCAGCCGCGCATTGCCCAAACCCGCATCGTCGAGGGCCGGTGGCGCGGCCGCGCGTTTCGTCTTCAATCGGCGGATTATGTGCTCGAGCGCTCGGTGGATCTGCGACAGTGGAAAAGGGTGGACGGGGGAGTGAATGCTGACGGTTTTTACCTGCGATTGAGTGACGAAACGCCACTGGGAGGCGGCGGATTTTACCGTCTCCGCCGATGAATTCCACAGCCCAGCGATCCGGTTTCACGCTGGTGGAGTTGCTGGTGGTGCTCGCCATCCTGGCGATCGCGGCGAGCCTGTTGCTGCCCGCTCTCTCGGCGGCCAAGCGGCGGGCTCGCGACACGGTTTGCAGCGGCAACCTCCGGCAGCTTGGCCTCGCCGGGCAGATGTACTGGGGCGACAACGACCACCGCGCCTTTGACTACCGCGGCGAGACGGAGGAGGGCGGTGACTTGTTCTGGTTCGGCTGGCTTGAGCGCGGCGGTGAGGGGGCGCGGCGGTTCAACTTGGCCAAGGGCGCACTGCATCCACACCTCGGGGGCAGCGGGGTGGAGACCTGCCCGGGCCTGGCCTATGTCGATCCCCGCTTTAAGTTGAAAGCCACCGGTGCGGCGTTCGGATACGGTTACAATTTGCATCTGGCCGGAGGACTCGCCGGGCCGGGGGTGCGGATTGACCGCTTGGCCAAGCCGGGCGGCACGGTGTTTCTCGCCGACGCAGCCCAAGTGAACACGTTCCAGTTTCCGGCCACAAAGGAGAAGCCGATGCTTGAGGAATTCTACTACGTGAACGACCGCGAGCGAACCGCGCATTTTCGGCACGCCCAGAAAGCGGCGGCGGTGTTTTGCGACGGGCACGTCGCCCACGCGGAGTTTGTTGCGGGATCGATCGATGAGCGGATGCCGGCCCAATGGGTGGGGCGCCTGCCGGGCGATTTGTTGCGAGACACAACGGCTGAACCTTGAGGGTTATTCCCCGTTGTCTTCGTCTTCGGTCTTGTCCGAATCCTCCTCGGCCGGTTCAGGATGGTCGGCCGGGACGGTTGACGCTTCGGTTACCCGGGTCACTTTCACCACTTCGGGGTTGAAGTTTTTGAGAGTGGTGTTTTGTGGCTTGTACACAATGACGCTTACGTTGGTTTCGACGATGTCCAGTGGAATGTTAATCGGGTCGATCACCACCTTGACGGCGGACGGGTCAGTCAAGTCCGGCAGGGGGTGCGAGTCCGATTCAAGTGAGACAGTCACCTGCGCCGGTTCGACGATGTACTGCGTTGTGTCATCCGGCGACTTGAGTATCCGGATGTCATACGCACTGATGATGCTGACGTGATTGGTGGAATTCGATTTCTTGGTGAGCGATTCCGGGTCGAATGCAGCGTCAACGACCTCTTGTGCGCTTAATGTCTGGGTCTTGAACCGATCGGCATTGTTGCTTGATTGGACTTGGCTGATTGCGTTCCAGATCAGCACAGCCAGCAATATGGAGATGGCTTTCCAGCCGATATTGCGCGTCAATATGTCATGCCAGGCCATGTCAGTTGCCGGTTGTCTTGGCCCGTAGGCCGGCCCCGGAAAACTTGGGTTTCAGGGACTTGATCCAACCCTTGAAACTGCGGTTGCGGATCGGTGTCACGAACACCGTATTCAATGTGCCGCGAAGTTTCTTGAGCGATATACCCTGGACCAGTTGCCCCTTGATCGCGGTGGAGATGGCGCCAGTCTCTTCTGATACCGCAATCACCAGCGAGTCGGACTCCTCGCTCATGCCGATGGCGGCGCGGTGTCGGGTGCCGATCGTTTTGCTGATGTCCTGTCGGCGCGTCAGCGGAAAGATGCAGGCCGCGCTCAGGATGCGGTCCTCGTTGATGATGATGCCGCCGTCGTGGATGGCGTTGTTCGGGAAGAAAATCGTCTCGATCATTTCCGGTGTGGCTTCGCAGTCCACCGGGATGCCAGACTCGACGATGTCCTGCAGGTGCGTCGATTGCTCGATGGCGATCAGCGCCCCGGTGCGGGCCTCGCTGAGTTGCTCAACCGCCTGAATGACGACCTCGATGTTTTCGCGTTGTTCATGAAGCGACCCGAAGAAAGTCAAGTTGCCCAACCCGGCAAGCAGCCGACGCAGTTCCGGCTGGAAGATGATCAGCGCGGCAAAGGCGGACAAGCCGAAAAAATAATTCAGCAGCGACGACAGGACGGCAAGCTTCAGCCCGATGCAAACCAGCAGGGCAACCAGCAGGCCAAGAAACGCCAAGACCATCGGCCAGCCGCGGGTGCCTCGAAAAAACTTGAGCGTGAAATAAATGGCGACGGACAGGATGGAGATCTCGGCCACGGGACGCCAATACTCCGTGACGCCTTGCCAGATGCTTTCCAGTATGCCCATGTTTTACCTGTTGCGCTTCAGCGCCTCCGCCATCCGGACGGCCTGCACCGTGTCGGCCACATCGTGAACCCGCACGACATGGGCTCCCTCGGCCGTGGCCCACGCCGCGCAGGCGAGCGAGGCCGGCAGGCGATCGTCGGTCGGTGTGCCGAGCAGTTTTCCGATGAACGACTTCCGGGACACCCCGACCAATATCGGACGCTCCGCAACGGTAAACCGATTCAGCCCGCCCAGCAACGTTATATTGTGCTCCAGGTTTTTCCCGAACCCGATGCCGGGGTCGAGCGCCACCTGTTCGCCGCCAACCCCGTGCTCCGTCAACCGGGCCAAGCGCTCGTCGAAAAAGTCGCGAACCTCCCGCACCACGTCGTCGTAACTCGGCTTAACCTGCATGGATTGCGGTGTGCCCTGCATATGCATGCAGACGTAGCCGGCCTTGGCTTCGGCGACGACCTGCCACATCTCCGGCGACTCGCGGTTGGCGGCGATGTCGTTGACGATCGTCGCACCGGCGTCGAGTGCGGCCTTGGCCACGGCCGGTTTTTGCGTATCGATCGAGAGGGTGACGTCGCTGCGCTTGGCCAAGCGCCCAATCACCGGCACGACGCGGCGCAATTCCTCCTCCGCCGAAACTGGATCGGAACCGGGGCGGGTCGATTCGCCGCCGATGTCGATAATCTCCGCGCCTTCGTCGGCCAGGCGCAACGCATGGTCGACCGCCGAGCCGGTGTCGGGAAACCGGCCGCCGTCGGCGAACGAGTCGGGGGTGGTGTTGACAATCCCCATCACCAACATCGGCCGGGGGAACTCAAACGTGACGTCGCGGGCGGTCCAGCGCACGCGCGATGCTAACGCCGCCTGGCCAAGCGCGCAATCGGCAACGCCTACTTCAGGCCAAGCGTCTGCTTCAGGATGGATTCCAGCGCGACGGCTGACGGCGGGGGGCCGAACATCACGCGGTCCTTGATGATGGTCTGCGGCATCGACGAGTTGCGGCCGTTCTTTGTGTTTAACTCGTAGGCGCGTATGTCCTGCTGAAGTTGCTGTTGCACGGCTGCGCTGGCGACGGCCTTGTCGAGCGCCGCCGCGCCGACGAGGGTGGCCGCGCGTGCCTTCACCGTCGCGAGCGGCTTGGTGGTCTTGTGGTCCGTGAACAGCCAGCGGTCAAACGCCTCGTACTTGGCCGGGGCGAGTTGTTGCACGGCGAGGCAGATTTTGGCGTATTTGCAGGCATCGACGTGGTCGCGGTGTGTGCGCTTGAATTGCGCGTTGCAGTTGGCGTCGAGCGGCATCGGGATCATCAGGCACGATAGCTGGCCGTCAAACTTGTCGATCGCCGCGCGGATGAAACCGTGCAACTGCCGGCAATGGTGGCAGGTGTAATCAAACAGGCAACCGATCCGGTGCGGGGCCTTCGGGGAGCCGATCAGCGGCAGGCGCGAGGCGTCGAGCGACAGGGTGGTTCGCGGCACCAAAAACGGTTCCGCCTTGGCTGTCGAGGGGGCTTCCGGGGAGACAGTCGTCGCAGCCGGGGGTGCTGGTTTCGGCTCGACAACAGGTGTCGGCGGCGGAGCCGGTTTTGGGGCTGGCTTGGCCTCGGCGATCGGCGCGTTGGTTGGCGCTTGGCCAAGGTCAACAATCTTTGGGGCGGCTTGTTCCTTCGGCAGGATGATTTGCCCGGCGGCGACCACCGCCACCAAGCCCAGCGCCACTCCGCTCGCGCCGGCGAAGTTGAGGCGCACCGACAGCCGCGAGCCGATGCCGCTGGCTTGGCTCAGGAAAATGATCGCCGCCATTGAGGCCAAGCCGTGCGCTGTGCAGCAGTACGGGCAAAATGCCTTTATGGCGATCGCCTGCACGCCGACAAACCAAGCGGCCGCCGCGAGGATGGCGAAAGAGAACAGCGTGAGCGAGTTGAGCGCGCGACGGGCTTTTTGCGAATCGCCAATCTTGAGTGAAAACGTGCTGATAAAAAACGCCCCATATAGCCCAAGGCCAAGCAGCGACACTGGGATGCCCAGCCAATATGCCCATGAGCTGCTGAGCACCTTGTCGCAGTCCGACTCCGGCCCGCAGCCCGGCACCTCGCCGCCCTTGGCCAACGTCGCCAGCGCCAGATAGGCGGTGATGATCGCCGCGGAAAACAACAGCACCCGAACCGCGTGAGTCCAGTTGCCGGTAAACGGCGCTTGGGCGGCCTGATTCTCTTGTTCACGTTTGGCTTTTCCCATAGTGAGTCGGGTTCCCAAAAAAGGGTGGCCAGCCTCCGTGCAGAGGCAACGAGTTGCAAGCGCGAAGTTTAAACTGTCATAGCTCATTGAAAAGTTCTCATGGTCGGGGGCTGGAGGGTGATCGCGTGTGTCGCGTGAGGTGGCCAGCGAGTGGGGGCAGCGAATGAAGGCTTGCCAGCGGCATTTTGCGAGGCAACGGTTTCCGCGAGATGCACATTCAGATTATCAACTTCAACTTGAAGGATCTTTCCCGGCACGATTACGAGGGTTCATGCAACGAGATCGCGCAGGCGTTCGCGGACCTGCCCGGATTGCAATCCAAGCATTGGCTCGCGGACGAGGAGAACAACACCTACGGGGGTGTTTACATTTGGGAGAGCCGTGAAGCGATGCAGCGCTACCTTGAGTCGGAGTTGTTCAGCCAAGTGGCCAGCAACCCCGCGTTTGAGAATGTCTCCTCCAAGGATTTCGAGATTCTGGAAGGGCCGACCCGGGCAACCCGTGGGCTGGAATGACCGGGGCGAACACCATGGCGAGTGACCGTAAAAAGCCGAAAAAGGCCGAGCCACCCCGCTGCAAATATTGCGGCTGCACGGAACCGCCGATCTTCGTGCGCGCCCACATGGAGTGCCCCAAGTGCCACACCGTCACTGAATCGTGCTGCGACGGAGCCCGATGCGGGTGAGTTGCCGCAGCCGCTTGGCCAAGCGCTTGGCCAGGTTACTTCAAGTGGCGGTCGGCGAAGTTGAGGTATTGCTCCCAGTCGAAGGCGGTAACGGCGTGTTTGCCGGTGCGAAGGTGGTAGCCGATGTGATTCCCGACGGTGTGATCGGGCTTCGGCTGCTTGGCCAAGCCGACGCCTTTTAGGCCAAACAACCCGTAGACAGGGTCGGCATGGCGGGCCGAAAGAAACTCACCCCTCGGATCGGCGTGAAGGTCGTTGGTCGCGCTCGCGATGTAGACGGGGCGCGGGGCGGAAAGCGCGACGAGCAAATGTTGGTCGACCGGCAGCTCGTTCACGCGGTCGTTGTATTTCGTGAAGTTGTCGCAGAACCAGTGGGGAAAGACCGTGTTGATGCGCTTGACCGTCTCGCCGAACTCGCGCCGACTCAATGCTGCGCCGCCGCAGCCGGAGTTGTTTGAGATCGCCAGCGCGAAGCGCTCATCTTCCGCTGCCGCCCAAAGCGCGGTTTTGCCAAGGCGCGAATGCCCCATGACAGCGACCTTTTTGGCATTGATTTTGCGATCGGTCTCGAGGTAGTCGAGGCATCGGCTCAGTCCCCACGCCCAAGTGGCGATGCTGCCCCATTCGTCCGCCTTCGGTTTCGGGTAGAGTCGATGGACGCCGTTGGCGAATCCGTCGTCGAAGTCGGGGTCAATGTCGCCGTAATAAATGGTGGCCAAGGCGTAGCCTCGGTTCAAGATGACCTCCACCGCATTGTCGCCCGGCTTGTCAGAGTACCCCTCCTCGTAGCTGCCTGAGGCGATGGCTTTTGCGATGCCACGGGAGGCTTCACCGGGGCGATTCTCCGTTATGCCGTGTCGCTCGGAGTTGCGCGCCCATGATCGGGTGATGGAAATCGCAGGGTCGGGGTGGATGGTTTGGTTGCCGTAAAAGTTGAGCGTCAAAAAAACAGGCACCGGCCCGTCGACATTTTTGGGGATGTAAATTAGCAGGTTGGCTTCCGGCGTTTCCTCTTGGCGGGCGTAGGTGATGAGCACCTCGCGCCGGATCGCCTTGCCGCCGAGTGCGGTGTCGTCGTTTTGGATGACCTTAAACTGGAGTCCGCTTGGCCGTCCCGGGCTGCGCCCGTAAACCTGCTCGCGGAACAGCTCGAGCACCTCCGGGCGGCGTTCCTCCGTCCAGGCTTTCGCCGATTTCACCGGGGTGCCGTCCTGCATCATGAGCGGGTCGGGGAGGTCGTACGCCGGCACCTTGGCTTCGTCATAATTGGCGGCGGTTGTTTCGGGATCAGGCATGGTCAACAGGGCGAGGCCAATCGCATAAGTTACCGGTCGGAGCATTGGCATGGGGGGGATCCAAGCCAAGCGGTGGCGAAGAAGCAAGGCCGGAATGGAACCCGTGGACCTTCCGCTTGGCCAAGCGGTCAGTGAGCTGTTGCCATAACCGAGGGGATGGAACGGGGTCCTTGAGACTTTTTCCCACTATTTCTGCTGCAAAAAAGGGTATTCACTTGACGGTTTCGAAGAGGAAACCGTAGGCTGGTTCGTTTAGGCGTTATTCATGTTAGGTAACTTTAAGAGCCTGTTTTCCAACGATATCGGAATCGATCTGGGCACGGCCAACTCCCTCGTATTTGTTCGAGACAGGGGGATTGTGCTGCGTGAACCGTCCGTCGTCGCGATTGAGGCCGGGATGACCACCGTGCTGGCTGTGGGCGAGGAGGCGAAACGGATGCTCGGCCGGACGCCGGGCAATATCGTGGCCATCCGCCCGATGAAGGACGGGGTCATTGCCGATTTCGAGATCACCGAGGCGATGTTGCGCAACTTCATCCAGAAGGTGCACAACCGCAAGCTGATCGCCCCGCGGGTGGTGGTGGCGGTGCCTTCCGGCATCACTGAGGTGGAGAAGCGCGCGGTCAAGGACTCCGCCATCCACGCCGGGGCGAGGGAGGTGTACCTGATTGAGCAGCCGATGGCCTCGGCGATCGGCGTGGGGCTGCCCGTGCACGAACCGACCGGCAACATGATTGTCGATATCGGCGGCGGCACCTGCGAGATCGCGATCATCTCGCTCGCGGGAATCGTGTTCAGCCGCAGTTTGCGTGTCGGCGGCGATGAGTTTGACGACACGATCATGGCCTACATGAAGCGTGCCTACAATTTGATGATAGGCGAACGCACAGCAGAGGAGATCAAGATCACGATCGGCTCGGCGTATCCACTGGAGGAGGAGCTTTCGATGGAAGTGAAGGGCAGGGACCTGAGCGCGGGCCTGCCGCGGATCATGACGGTTCGCTCCGAGGAAATCCGGGATGCGTTGAAGGAACCGCTGAACAACATTCTTGAGTCCATCCGCTTGACGCTGGAACGGTGTCCCCCCGAGCTTTCGGCCGACCTCGTTGACCGCGGCATCATCGTTGCGGGTGGCGGTGCCCTCCTGAGGGGCATCGACCAGTTGATCGCCGAGGAGACCGGCCTGCCGGTTCACATCGCCGACTCCCCGTTGACGGCTGTAGCCGAGGGGACCGGGCGGGTGCTGCAGGAGTTGCAGTTCCTGCGGCGGGTGGCATCCTCGAGCGGAGAGTAGTGTGCGTTCGTCCCGTTGCATGACGGGATGAAACAGTTTTTTTACAAATCGCAGCAGACGGCGGTTGGGGCGGTGCTCCTGACCGTGTTTCTGCTGCTGGTGATGCCGGAGAGCGTCCGGGCACGCCTCAAGTCGGCCATCGGTGGCTTGTTTCTGCCGGCGATCGGCATCAGCACCACCGGCCAGGCGGCGCTCGAGTCGCTTGGCCAGCTGGGCACCACCGAGCCCGATTCCTACCCCGCAAACCAAGCGCTTGGCCAAGCGGCTGATCGGTCCCCGTCCGTGGCGGACCTTCGGATGGAGAATGCCCAGCTTAGGGAGGAAATCAACCAGCTCCGGGAAGCTGAGCAGTGGGGGCAGAGCATCCCGTGGAAAAGCAAGCTGGTCCGGGTCGTGGGCCGCGACCCGTTCAACTGGTGGCGGCGGATCAAGATCAACATGGGCGCGAACAAGGAGCTTCGCCTGAACCAGCCGGTCATCTCGGTTCGGGGCGAGTTGGTGGGGCGCATCTCCGAGGTGGGGCCGCTGACCTCATGGGTGTTGCTGGTCGGGGATCCCAACTGCCGGTTCTCGGCGCTGCTCAAGGAGTCCCGAAGCCAGGGCGGGATTGTCTCACCACGGCAATACAGCGCGAATCCCCGGATGGTGGAGCTGACCTATCTGCCAAACGATGTCGAGGTGCGTCCGGGCCAGGCGGTGGTGACCAGCGGGCTTGGAGGGGGATTCCCAAAGGAAATCCCGGTTGGCCAAGTGGTGGATTCATGGATCTCTAAGGATGGGTTGTACACCGAGGCCCGGGTCAGGCTGTACGCCAACCTAAACCAACTCGAGACCGTGCGGGTGTTGACCCATTTTTGAAGTAGTATTGTGACGGGAAGAATCAACAAGACCGTGGCGCTGCTGATCGGGGCTTATCTGCTCGTGTTTTTGCAGTCCCATTGGCAGGGGCCAAGGGGGTGGCTCGGCTTCCAGCCCGACCTCACCCCGGCGTTGATGGTGTGCGCCGGGCTGGCGCTGGGTGCCGGGCAGGTTGGCTCCGTCGCCATGCTGACCGGCCTGTGGCTGGACAGCCTGTCGGCCAATCCCCTGGGCTTGAGTGTGCTGCCGTTGTTCATCGTCGGCTGGGCGGTATTCAGCTTTCGAGGCTTGATCCTGCGGAATGAACTGGTGGCGCAATTCTACCTTGGCACGGCGGCGGGCGCCTTGGTGCCGCTGCTGCAGGTTTGGCTGCTGCAACTGGTGGGTGCCAACCCGTTGCTGGGGTGGGAGATGGGTGCCTGGTGCCTGGTCAACGCGCTGCTCTGCGGCGTGGCGGTCCCGGTGTTCGACCGCTTGGCCAAGCGGCTCGACCGCTGGCTGTCGCATCCGGTGCATGACCCGAACCGCTGGCCCAACGCGAACCGCCAGATTGTGCGCGGAAAAAACTGAGCAAGAGAGGCATCGTGTTTATTTTCGACCAACTGCGCTGCAAGGAGATCCCGATCCGGGTGATGACGATCTTCATCCTGTGCTGCATGTTCCTGCTGGCGGCGAGCCTGTGGCGCCTTCAGGTCGCCTCCGGCAGCGATTTCCGCGACCGGCAGCAGAATCAATCGATTCGTACCGTGCGCCTTCCGGCCACGCGGGGCCATATCGTGGATCGCCACCGGCAGCCGTTGGCGATGAACCGCCTGCGGTTCGATGTGCACATGTACATCGACGAGCTGCGCCCGCTGTTTTACACCCACTACAAGCGCCTGAAAGCCGGACGGCGAATGAGCCGGCCCGAGCAGGATGAGTTGGGGAGGGAGGCCCGCTACCAGGTCGTCAGCAACCTGACCATGCAGGTGAGCCTCCGGCTTGGCCAGCCGCTGGTACTCGACCAGGAGAAATTCCACAACCATTATTACAAGCGTCGTTATACGCCGATGACCGTGATACCGGATCTTTCGCCGGACCAAGTGGCACGGTTTGTCGAACAGATCCATTCCGTTCCGGGTGTCGACCTGTCGGTCAACCCGGTGCGAACCTATCCCAACGGCGACATGGCATTTCACACGCTGGGTTATTTGCGCCGGGAGGATGATCCGGACAGCGACGGTGGCCCTCAGCCCCGTTTTCGCTATCGCTTGCCGGACTACATCGGCGTTGACGGGCTGGAGGGGGTTTATGACGGGCTGCTTCGTGGAGCGGCCGGTGCCAAGACCATTCACGTCAACAACATCAGTTATCGAACCAGCGAGGAAGTCTGGCTCTGGCCGGAATCAGGCTTCGACATGGCGCTTTCGATAGACCGCGACATCCAGTTGGCGGCCGAGGCGGCGCTACAGTCCAACGGGCCCGAGACGCGCGGCGCCGTCGTGGTGATGGAGCCGAACACCGGCGACCTGTTGGCGCTGGTGTCCCTGCCGGGGTTCGATTCCAACAAATTCATTTCCGGTTTTTCGCGTGCGGAGATTACGCAGTTGAACGATGAGCGTCTCAACCGTTGGCTCAACCGGGCCGCCGGCAGCGGCGGCGTGGCATACCCGCCCGGTTCCATCTTTAAACTTATATCCTCCGTGGCCTACCTTGAGGAGGGTTTGCTCAACCCGGAGAACCCGGTTTACAACCCCGGTTATTTCCGGAACCAACGCCTTTACCCCCGCTACTCGCTGGATGACACCGCGCCGCCGGGGGATTACGATTTCATCCGGGCGTTCAAGCGGTCGAGCAACACCTATTTCATCCATTACGCATTGACGCCCGACGGCCGAACCGACCAGTGGCAGCAAGGCAAGCGGGTGCTGCTTGACTGGGGGAACCGATTTCGCCTTGGAAAAAAAACGCTCACCAGTCTGCCCGGCAACTTGGCCAGCCCCATCCGCGAGGGGCGCGGTTATTTTCCGGCGCGCGGCAACAAATTGAAACGAACGAACCAATTCGGCGAGAAGGTTACCTGGGCAGCCGGCGACGTGGCCAACCTCTGCATTGGCCAGGGTGAGATCACCGTCACCCCGCTGCAAATGGCGGTGATGACCTCGGCGGTGGCCAACGGCGGGAAGGTGCTGCAGCCGCGCCTGGTGACACGGGTCGAGTCGCGGCAGGCCTTTGGCCAAGCGCAAAACCAGGTGATCCCGGTGACGGTGCATGACGACCTGAACCTGAAACCGGAAACCGTCGAGTTGCTTCACCGGGCGATGCTGGCTGATGTGGCCGACCGCGACGGCAGCGGCCGGGCCGCGCTCGTGCCGGGCTTGGCCATTGGCGGAAAAACCGGCACGGCGCAGATCAAGGTGCCTACCGGGAAATTCAACCCCCGGACCGGGGCGCGCCTCTTTCGCACCGATCACATCACTTGGTTCGTGTCGTTTGCACCTGTGGAGTCGCCGCGCTACACCGTGGTCGTGATGGTGGAGAGCGGCGAGTCGGGTGGCACCACCTGCGCGCCAATCGCCGGCAGGATTTACCGCGCGATACGCGACTTGGAACGTGAACGGAAGAAAGGAGGGCCGCGCTTGGCCAAGCGATGATGGAAACAATCGTGATTCATCTACGCAAGCTGCGGATTGACTGGGTGATGTTTGGCGCGTTGATCGGCTTGATGGCGTTCGGGAGCACCTTCGTGCTCAGTGCGGCGATCGACCAGTACGAGGTGGAGCCACTGCTGGACACCTACTTTTTTCGGCAGGTGGTCTTTTACGGCGTGGGCCTCGCCTTGGCGATCCTGTTCGTGGTGGTGGACTATCACCGCTTGGCTGGCTGGTCGCGTGCCGCCTACTGGGTGACGATTTTACTGCTGCTACTGGTGCTGATCCCGGGGATCGGCGAGGTGCGCCAAGGCGCCCGGCGCTGGTTTGATTTGGGATTCACCCTCATTCAACCCTCGGAATTTGCGAAATTGGCGTTTATATTCGCGTTGGCCGATTTTTTGACGCGGCCCAACGAGGAGATGTTAATGCCGGGGGTGTTCCTGAAAGCCCTCGGAATGACTGCACTGCCATTCATATTGATCTTAAAAGAGCCGGATTTGGGCTCATCGCTGGTGTTTTTCCCGGTCGGGATCGCGATGATGTTCATTGCCGGGGTGCCGCTGCGGTTCCTGGGGAAGTTCCTCGGGGCCTCGGCGGTCGTGGTGTTGTTTGTCATCCTCAATGCTCTCTATTTTCCAGCGGACTGGCGCATTTCCCTGCAGGAATATCAGCGCCAGCGGCTGCTGGTCTACTTTCACAAGGATTTTGCCCCGCCGAACGCCACCCCGGCGGAGCGCAAGGCCGCCCGTGCATTGCAGCGAGAGCGCACGCACAACATACGGCAGGCCGAGATTTCCGTAGGCTCGGGAGGGCTGACCGGGAAAGGGTGGGGACAGGGGCCGCAAACCCGCTTGGGCTATCTGCCCAGGGGCGTGGCCCACAACGACTTCATCTTCTCCGTGATCGCGGAGGAGACAGGGTTTTTGGGCAGCATGGCAGTGCTGGCGTTGTACACCGTCATCCTCCTGAAGGGGATGCAGACGGCCGCCCTGGCGAGGGATCGCCTGGGCAAATTGTTGGCGGTGGGGGTCGTGACCCTCATTTTTTGCCACGTCTTTGTGAACATCGGCATGCACCTGAGATTGATGCCGGTGACGGGAATCCCGTTGCCGCTGTTGAGCTACGGCGGATCATCCGTCTTAAGCTCACTGATCGCCATCGCCGTCCTGCAAAACATACAAATACACAGAAACACATACTAAAATATCATGGCAGAGAAAAAAGCATTTGGCCGCGGCAGAAAACGCGGCATGTCATTCAAGCCGTCGGGCGGCCGGAACCGCAGGCCGGATCGCACCAGCCTCAAGGCGCGTGCGAATGTTGAAACCATACAGACCACACAGGACGAGATCTACAACACGCGGCAGAATCGCAGCGAGATTCTGCGCGCCGAGAACAAGGCGCACGGATTGCCGCCGGATACCGACCTGGAGTCGGCCAAGGCGCAGAGGCAGCTCAGCAACGAGCCGGCGGACGCCGAAAACGCGGCACAAGATGAATCGACACCGAGCCACAACCGGAATAAGTCCGAGTTTGCTCCGGTGGAACTGCCGGACGAACCGGCCGGCTCCGTCAAGGAGAAGGTTCAGCGCAGTGCAAAGAAATTCGTCAGCAAGGTCAAGGGCGTGTTTCGCCCCATCAAGCACACCCACAAGGAGGTGCTCATCAACGCCGAGTCGCTCGAGACGCGGGTCGCGGTGACCGTCAAGGGCCAGCTCGAGAACCTGACCATCGAGCGTGTCGACGATCTGCGGATGGTCGGGAGCGTTTACAAGGGCAGGATCCGGAACCTCGAGGACGGCCTCAAGGCGGCCTTCGTGGACATCGGGTTCGAGAAAAACGCTTTTTTGCATTATTGGGACATCATTCCCAGCCCGCTGGACTCCTCCTACGACGTGGTCGACCGGGGCCGGCGCACAAAGGAAAAGCCCAAGATCACCAACAAGGATATCCCGAAGAAATACCCTTCCGGCACGGAGTTGACGGTGCAGGTCACCAAGGGGCCGATCGGGACCAAGGGACCGCGCGTGACCACCAACGTCCTGTTGCCGGGGCGTTATCTGGTCCTGCTGCCCAACTCCGAGCAGTCCGGTGTCTCCCGGAAAATCGAGAATCGCGAGGAACGCACGCGACTGAAAAAAATCGTCCGCGAACTCGATATTCCCGACGGGATGGGGGTGATCATTCGCACTGCAGGGCAGGATCAACGCAAGGGATATTTCGTCCGCGACCTGGCCATCCTGCTCGACACTTGGCGGGGGATCACCGAAAGGGTTCAAAACCAGAAAGCCGGCACGTGTGTCTTTGAGGAGCCGGACCTGATCGAGCGCACGGTTCGCGATTTTTTAACCGAAGACGTTGAGCGCATTGTCGTCGACAACGCGGCTGAAACGGAGCGGGTCAAGAAACTCATCGGCCGCATCTCCAAGCGGTCGCTCGAAAAGGTGCAGCGCTATCCCTATTCGGAGCCGATTTTTGACCGATTCGGGGTCACTCGCCAGCTCGAGACGGCCTACTCACGCAAGGTGATGCTGCCCAGCGGCGGGTATATCATCATCGACGAGACGGAGGCACTCGTGGCGATCGACGTGAACACCGGCAGTCATCGCTACAAGGGCAACAACAAGAAGGAAAAGGACAAGACCCTGCTGCAGGTCAACCTCGAGGCGGCGGAGGAGGTCTGCCGCCAGCTTCGGCTCCGCAACATCGGGGGGTTGATCGTGCTGGACTTCATCGACATGAAATCGTCGCGGGATCGGCGGGAGGTGTTCAATCGCGTGCGGGACGGCCTGCGGAAGGACAAGGCCAAGTCCCACGTCCTGCCAATCTCCGACCTGGGCCTGATGGAGATGACGCGCCAGCGCCAGTCCGAGAGTGTTCGCGACACCGCCTACGGGGACTGCGAACATTGCAGCGGCCGCGGCAAGCTCAAGAGTCCGCTGACCATGAGCGTGGAGATTCAGCGCCGGCTCAGTGAGATCATCAAGAAAAGGGACAAGCTGAAGCAGCGCCGCGAGGATGAGTCCGATTTCAAGCTCCGGGTGAACGTGCACTCAACCGTGCTGGAACGGCTCCGCAACGAGGATGAAGACATCTTCATCGACATGGAGAAACGGTACCTGGTGAAAATCTCGTTCCGTGCCGAGGAAAGCCTGCACCCGGAGGAGTTTGAGGTGTACGACGACATCAGCAACAAGCGCTTGGCCAAGGCGGAACGGTAAATTGCGGGCAACCGCCCAAGGCGTTCACCCTGCGGTGGACGCCTATTTTGCGCTTGGCCAAGCGCTTGGCTGCCTAAAGCTGGTTCACGGTGATCACCCGGATCACCTCCTCCAGGCTGGTGACTCCGCGCTGCACCTTGGCCACGGCGTTCTGCCACAAGGTGGTCATGCCGTGCTCGATGGCGATGTCGAGCAGCTTGCTCGTCCGCAACTTCTGAATGACCCCCTCCCGGAGTGGCTCGGTTGAGTTGAGCAACTCGGTCACCGCCACCCTGCCGAGATAACCGGTCTGGGAGCAGGCTTCACAGCCGGAGCCGGTGTAAAAGGTGGTCTCCTTCACAAACGCCTCCGGCAGAAGGCTGAGATGCTCCGGGTTGGGCTGGTCCTCGGTTTTGCAGCGCGGGCAGATCGTTCGCAACAGCCGCAGGCCAAGCACCCCGGTGATGCTGGACGCCAGCAGGAACGGCTCCAGTTCCATGTTGATGAGCCGTGCGTAAACCCCGGCCGTGCTGTCGCTGTGGATGGTGCTGATGACCATGTGCCCGGTGAGGCCGGCCTGCACGGCGATGGCGGCGGTTTCCGGGTCGCGAATCTCGCCGATCATGATCGCCTCCGGATCTTGCCGCATGAGCGATCGAAGCGCCTTGGGATAGGTGAACCCGCGGGAGTTGCTGATCTGCGACTGGCTGATCATCGGCAGGTTGAACTCCACCGGATCCTCCACGGTGCTGATGCTGATGGTCGGGCCGTGGGCGTCAATCAGGTGGCACAGCGCGGAGTAGATCGCGGTGGTTTTTCCCGAGCCGGTCGGGCCGTTCAGCAGGATCAGTCCGCTCGGCTGGCGGATGAGTTTCTTGAAACTCTCAATTGTGCCCGACTCGAAACCAAGCGTCTCGAGGTCGAAGCTGCGGTTTTGCGGGTCGAACAACCGGACGACGATTTTCTCCCCGCGCACCGTGGGGAAGATGGAGACGCGCAACTCCACGTTGCCAAAATCGGGGCTGGCCGGCGCGCGGCCTTCCTGGGGCAGCTCCGTCTCGTAGGTGACCAGGTCCGCCATGACCTTGAGGCGGCCGGCGATGCGCTCGAGGAACTCGTGCGGCAGGTGGGTGAGTTCGCGCAGGATGCCGGATGTTCGCAGCCGGATGGGTACCGTGCTTTCCCACGGCTCGATGTGGATGTCGCTGGCCTTCTGCTGGATCGCGTCGAGGATGATGTTGTTGACGAGAACCGCGATGTCGATCTGCTCGAGCGATTTGACGGCCCGTATGTACGTCGAGGTCAGGTCCACGGCTGCGGGATTGGTAACCGCTGCGCCCCGGCGGGTCACCTCCTTTTTTCTGGCCGGCTACCCGCCGATGAGGCTCATCGTGCGTGCCGGCTGCTCAAAGTCCGGCTCGCTGATCCGGTGGCCCGGTTCCTTGCTGGGGACGATCTGCCGCAACCGGGCCGCCAACGCCTCATCGCTGCCGGGGTGGTCTCGCAGGCTCGGTTTGAGGTCGTGCTCGTGGAGACTGAACAGGCAGGTGCGGATTTTGCCGTCAGCCGTGAGGCGGAGCCGGTTGCAATTGCCGCAGAACGGCTGTGTGACCGGGGCGATGATCCCGATTTCACCGCCCCCTTGGCCAAGCGACCAGCGGGCGGACGTCTCGGATGGATTGTTGGCAGGGAGTGGTGTTAGCGGGAACTCGGGCTGGATCCGCTCGGCGATCTCGGCGCCGGGGACGACGTGTTCCCTGCGCCAAACCTGACGGGAGTCCAGCGGCATGAACTCGATGAACCGCAGGATGACATTTTCGTCCGCGGCAAACCTGGCCAACGGCACGATCTCGTGGTCGTTGAGTCCGCGGATGATCACGGCGTTGACCTTTACCGGGGCGAGGCCAAGCGCCTTGGCCAAGCGGATCGACTTGAGCACCTCGGCCAGCCCGTCGCGGCCGGTGATCTTCCTGAAGTTGTCCCGGTCGAGCGAGTCGAGGCTGAGGGTCACCCGGCCAAGCCCGGCCTCCTTGAGGCGCTTGGCCAAGCGCGGAAAGTGTGTCCCGTTGGTGGTCAACGACAGGTCGCGGATCGACTCGATGGCGGCGATCTGCGAAATCAACGACTCGACGCCCCGGCGCAGCAGCGGTTCGCCGCCAGTGATCCGGATCTTGTTCACGCCGAGCGACGCCGCCACGTGGGCGACCCGGGCGATCTCCTCGATGGACAGGATTTGCGACCGGGGTTTCCTGGGGTACGGCAGCTTGCCCGAAACGAGTGCCGGCTCGTCTGCTGCCGTGTCGGTCGGCTTAAAAAAATTCCCGGCCCCCTCGGTTTCAGGGAGGCAGTAGACGCAGTTGAAGTTGCAGCGATCCGTGATGCTGATCCGCAGATCGCGTATGACGCGGTTGTGGGAGTCTTGAAGAACCCCGGGGAGGCTCATGGAGTGGCCTCGTTGGGGGGCGAATTGGTCTCGATCGGGACGATTTTCACGGTGCCATCCCGGCGGACCTCCACGTTGAGATCGGCGCTACTCGCATCGGTCGGGCGTTTTTGCTTCCGGTTCATGCCCATGAGGCGGGCGCCGCCTTTCAGCCGTGCCCCTCCGTAAAAGCCGCGGCGGAGCCATTCGAGTTTCTTCGAGGCCATTAACTCAACCTGCAACTGCTGCACTTTTTGCCGCAGGACGACAATGTCCTGGAATTGTTTCTCCAGTTCAGCCTTTTCGGCGATGAGCTTGTCCCGTTCTCTCAGGAGGTGATCACGGTCTTCGGTGGCGGACTCGAGGCGGCGACTGATGTCCTCGATGGCCTGGTCCTTGGTGGCCATTTGGCTGTTGAGATTCTTGATTTGAGAGTCGTAGTCCCGGTTTTTGTTTCGAGCGGTTTGGAGTTCGCCATTGAGGGCGCTGATTTTTTCGTCTTTCGCACTAAGTGTTTCACGCATTTCTTGCATGACCCTTACGTTGGATGCGATCTCTAAATCGTGATCGGCGACTTCCTTGTCGTACCTGGTTTTTAACTCGGACAGTGAAGTGTTAGCTGTGCTGAGTTCTTTTGTCAGGTCCGACTTGGCTGTCTCGAGGGTCGCCTTCTCGGTTTCCAGTCCTTTAATTTTCTCCTCATTTTGGGTGATGGTAGCGTCTCGCTCGGTGATGGTCGTATTTGCATTGGAGAGCAGGATAACCAGCACAGCCCCCCCGATGAGCGCTATGACTGCCACGATGATTGAGTTTATGCCTTTCATTGTTGGGGAACCATGCCTCTGTCCCGCCTTCGTGGCAACCCTTAAATTGTGCGTTTCTTTCCTGTTTTGATGGCTTGGGGCACTTTCTGCGGGTCCGATTTTCGGACAATAATCCGTTGGTGATTTTGCCAACGCCGTATTGTTCGCCGGAACGGATATCCGCTCCAAATCATTAATCCTCCGCAAAGGGAGGGGGGGGAGTCGGCTAGGAGCGCTTGGCTAGAACTGCACGATGCGGATGTGGCTGATGTCGGGGTCGGCCTCGAGTTCGGCGAGGCAGTCGGCGCTTGGCACGCTGTCGATGTTCAGCGCGGTCAGGGCCTGGCCGCCCTCGCGGTCCCGGCCGAGGCTCATGTTGGCGATGTTGACGTCGTGCTTCCCGAGCACGGTGCCCAGATGGCCCACAATGCCGGGCCGGTCCTTGTTGGTCATCATGAACAGGATGCCTTCCGGGACGATCTCGACCGGCTGGCTGTTGAGCCGGACGATGCGCGGATGCTGCGCCAAGCCAAAAAACGATCCGCCGACCGACACCTTCTCGTCGCCGGCCCAGGCCCGGATGTGCAGCCATTCCCGGAAGTCCACCTGCTCGCTGGACTTGGTTTCCTCGACAACCAGTCCGCGCTCCTTGGCCATGGAGCGGACGTTGACGAGGTTGACCTCCTCGCCCTCGGCGGCACCGAGGAATCCCTTGATGATCGCGCGGGCGATCGGGTCGCCGGGCAACTCCGTGGCCAAGCCGCCGTACGTGATGACCAGCCGCTCGGTGCCGGCTTGGCCAAGCCGCGCCAGCAAGACGCCCATCCTCTCGCCCAGCCGCAGATACGGCTGTACCTTGGCCGAGGTCGATGCGTCGAGGCTCGGCATGTTGATCGAGTTCATCAGGCTGCCGTGCAGCAAATAGTCGGCGATGCCCTGGGCCACCTCGAGGCCGACATTGTCCTGTGCCTCGACCGTGCTGGCGCCAAGGTGGGGCGTCAGGATGAGGTTCGGGCATTGGCGCAGCGGCGAGTCGTTCGCCAATGGTTCGGCCTCGTAGACGTCCAGCGCCGCGCCGCCGATTTGGCCGGCTTGGAGCGCCTCGATCAAGTCGGCCTCGCTGACAATCCCGCCGCGCGCGCAGTTAAGCAGTCGCACACTTGGCTTCATCTTGGCGAAGGTCCCCTTGTTGAGCATGCCGCGCGTCTCGTCGGTCAGCGGCATGTGAACCGTGATGAAGTCGGCGGCCGCATAAATATCGTCCAGGCTGGACAGTTCCACCTGCAGCGCCTTGGCACGGGACGGCGTGATGTACGGGTCGAAGGCCAAGACGCGCATGCCGAACGCCACCGCGCGTCGGGCCACCTCGCCGCCGATCCGGCCCATGCCCAGCACGCCGAGCGTCTTGCCGTAAAGCTCGACGCCCTTGAACGCCTTGCGATTCCAGTCGCCGCCGGCCATCGACCCGTGGGCCTGCGGGATGTTGCGCGCGAGCGCCATCATCATGGAGAAGGTCAGTTCACAGGTGGCGATCGTGTTGCCGCCCGGGGTGTTCATCACGATCACGCCGTTCTGGGTGGCGGCCTCAATATCGATGTTGTCCACGCCGACCCCGGCGCGGCCGACGATTTTCATTCCCGGCGCGGCCTCGAACACGGCCTTGGTGACCTTGGTCTCGGAGCGAACCGCCATGGCCGCCGCGTCGGCAACGAGCGGCAGCAGTTCCTCCTCCGAGTGCCGGCGGTCGAGCACCACCGTCTCGAGACCGTCCTGTTGCTTCAGGAAGTCGATCCCGGTCTGGGATATGGGGTCGCAGACAAGTACTTTCATTTCAGTCGGTTTTATTCATCGGCGCTTGGCCAAGCGCGCTCAGCCTTCACGGGTTTTGATTTTGTTGAGCAGGCCGGCGATCACTTCGTCCCTTGGCTTGGCCCCGAGGTCGCCCCGGCCGTGTTCGCGCACGGCGAGTTTGCCGGCTTCCTGCTCGCGTTGGCCAACGAGCAAAATGGTGTGCACCTTGTCGGTCTCGGCGCGGCGGATACGGGCGCCGATCTTGTCAGATGTCGTGTCGAGTTTCACACGGACGCCGTGCGTTCGCAGTTCGGCGGCGACGCTCTTGGCACAGTCCGCCTGCTCGTCGCCGAACGGCAACAGGCGCACCTGTTCCGGTGCGAGCCAAAGCGGGAAGTTGCCGGCGTAACGCTCGATCAGGAATCCGATGAACCGCTCGTGCGTGCCCAGCGGGGCGCGGTGGATGCAGAGTGGCACCTCGGTGGTGTTGTCGCGGGTCTTGAACTCGAGGCCGAATCGCTTCGGCACGGCGAAATCCACCTGGTTGGTGGCGATGGTGAATTCCCGGCCGGAGATGCTGTAGACCTGCACGTCGATTTTCGGGCCGTAAAAGGCGGCCTCATCCGGGACTTCCTCGAAGTCGATGCCGGACTCGACCAACACCCGCCGGACCATCTCCTCGGTCTGGTTCCACAGTTCCGGTTCGCCGACGTATTTGTCGCCAAGCCGCTCGGCGCTGTGCGTGCTGAAACGCATGCTGAATTTCTCGAACCCGAAGATTTTGAAATATTTCAGGTACATCTCGTTGACGGCGCGAAACTCGTCGGCGAACTGCTGCGGCGTGCAGTAGATGTGCGCGTCGTTCATCTGCATCGAGCGCACGCGCATGAGGCCCATCAACTCGCCGGAACGCTCGTAACGGTAACAGGTGCCGTATTCAGCAAGTCGCAGCGGCAGTTCACGGTAACTGCGGGGCACGGCCGAGAAAATCTTGTGGTGATGCGGGCAGTTCATCGCCTTGAGGTAGATGCGGTCGGTCGGCTTGGCCGGGTCGTCCTCCTTGAGTTCCATCGGCGGGAACATGCTCTCGGCGTAGTACGGGAGGTGGCCGGAGGTTTTGTACATGTTTTCGCGGGCCAGGTGCGGCGTGCGGACCCGCTCGTAGCCGGCCTGGAATTCCGTCTCCTTGGCCAGTTTCTCCAGTTCCTCGATCAGCACCGTGCCGTTGGGCAGCCAAAGCGGCAGGCCGGGGCCGACGTCGTCGTCGAACGCGAACAACTGCATCTCGCGGCCGATCTTGCGGTGGTCGCGCTTGCGCGCCTCCTCCTGCGCCTCGAGCCATTCGTTGAGCTGGGTTTTATTCTTGAACGCCGTGCCATAGATGCGCTGCAGCTGCGGGTTCTTTTCGTTTCCGCGATAGTAGGCCGCCGCGACCCGCAACAATTTGTACGCCTTGATATTGCCGGTGCGCATGACGTGCGGCCCGGCGCAAAGGTCGATGAATTCGCCGTTTTGGTAGAACGAGATTTCCTCGCCCTCGGGGATGTCATCGACACGCTCGGCTTTGTATGGCTGACCGAGCTTTTCATAATGCGCCTTGGCCTCGTCGCGGGTCTTGATGGAGCGCTCGAAGGTCTGGTTTTCCTTCACCACCTTTTTCATCTCGGCCTCGATGGCTTCGAAATCTTCCGGTGAGAAGCGATGCTCGAGGTCGAAGTCGTAGTAAAACCCCTCGGCGGTCGGGGGGCCGATGTCGAGCTTGGCCTCGGGCCAGAGGCGCAACACGGCGGTGGCGAGCACGTGAGCGCACGAGTGCCGCAGCCGCTCGAGATCACTCATCTGGTGGCGTTGCTCGACGGTTTTGCGTTCCACGTCGTGTTTGGCTGCTTCCATGGTTCCGGTCGGTGCGCTTGGCCAAGCGCTTGGCCGCCGCGCAGTGTGGGCGGAGGTTAGGAGCTTGCCGGGCAAAGGGCAATGACAAGCTCGGGGCGGCTAGTTTTTGGGCCGCAGGATGATGGCCTTGTCATGGGTGCCATCCACCTCGACGCTATGGGTCTCGATGTCCGGGTCGTCCTTCAGGGCGTTGTGGATGATGCGGCGGTCGTAGGAGTTCATCGGCTCTAGCTCGACGATGTCGCCCCAGCGGCGAACCTGCTCGGCGGCCTTCTTGGCCTTGTCGGCCAGCTTGTCCTGCTCATCAAAGCGGTAGCCGGCGACGTCGATTTGCACCTTCTCCGCGTTCTCGTCTTTCTGAAACAACAAGCGGTTGAGAATGTACTGCAGGTCGAACAGCGTCTGGCCCTTGCGGCCGATGAGCCGCCCGGAATCGTCGGGTGCCTGCAGGTCGAGCACCTTGCTGCCGTCCTTCTCTTTTTCCTCGATAGTGATCTCGAAGCCGAGGTTGTTCAGGATGGACTCGAGCAATGCCTTGGGGTCTTGTGCGGAACGGGTCATGATTTCGGTTTGGATTTCTTCTTTTTCTTGGACTTGCCCCTGGGCTGCTTGGCCAGGGGGGAGTCGGAGATTTTTACCGGGGCCTCAACCACGATGTTTTTCGTGAGCTTGGTTTGCAGGATGCTGAGCATGTTCTGCACTGTCCAGTAGAGGGTCAGGCCGGCGGAAAAGTTGTACAGGATCACGATGAACATGAGCGGCATGTACTTCATGATCTTTTGCTGCGTCGGGTCGGCGGTGGGGGAGACCGGGGTCATTCGCGCCTGCAACAGCATGGTCACTCCCATGATCAACGGAAGCGGGTTGATCGGAAACTCCCCAATCAATGGAAATGGTATTTTCGCAATCGTGTCCGTTTGCGACAGGTCGCAGGCCCACAGGAACTGCGCGCCGCGCAACTCGACCGCACTGCGCAGCATGGTGAAGAACCCGAAGAACACCGGGATCTGGATCAAGATCGGCAGGCAGCCGCCCATCGGGTTGATCTTGTGCTCGCGCATGAACTCCATCATCCGCTTGTTCAGCTTCTGCGGGTCTTCCTTGTACTTCTCGCGAATCTCCGCCATCTGAGGCTGGTAGGCGGCCATACGTTTCATCGAGACCGTGCTCGCCTTGGTGAGCGGCCAAAACAGGATCTTGATGATGATCGTAATCACGATAATGCACATCGCGTAGCCCAGCCCGAAGCCGTGCAGCCCGTTCATGGAGCGCAGCAGCAGCTTGGCAAAGAAGCCGAACACCGGCGTGTCAAACCCCATGATCGAGTCGATGCCGTTCTGGTAGGTTTGCGCATGGGCCTCGAGGGTGCGGAACTCCTTCGGGCCGGCGTAGGTGGTGAATTGCTGGACGACGCTCTCACCGGCCTGCAGGATTTTGGCCTCGTATTGCAGGCTGGCCAGGACACCGGTGTGGTGGAGGTACTGCTCGCCTTCTTCCTGCGGTTCGTTGAGCAGGCGGGGCGTGGTCTTGCGTGAGTAAACCTGCCCTCCGTCAGCCCCTTCCATCGGCATGGTGGTCATCGCAAAAAAGCGGTTGTGAATGCCGACCCATTTCACCGCTTGGCCAAGCGACAGGAAATCGGGGCGGGGCGTCCCCGGGAAACAGCCCAGCGTGCGGTTGGCAAACCAGCCTTCATCGATGTCCTGCATCTCTTCGCCGTTGTGCCATTGCGCCCCCCAGACGGGATATCCCCCCGGCTGGAGCGGCATGGCAGTGCCGAGCATCAGTCTTCGCTGATTGAGCGTGACCGGCTCCTTTTTCGTGTTGGCCAGGGTGATTGTGGTGTGCAGCAGGTAGTTGGTCCCGGCGCTGAATTCCTTCGTGATCCGGATGCCGGCTTGGTTTGTGGACACCATCGCGAGACGGTCCCGGCCGGGGGTCACGGCAAACGCCGTGTCATCCACGCCGTCGAGCGCGAACAGCGGCAGATCCACGCCTCGGTTCAGCTGGATCACCTCGGGGTTGCTGGCACCGTTGCCGTTGCACGGCTTGGCCTTGTGCCCGGTAAACGCCACGGTTTTAAGGCCGCCCGCGTTGGAAAAGGTGTAAACAACATCGTCCGTCTCGATGCTCTCGAACAGTTCCGTCTCCGGAACAACCGGCGGACGCGTTGTGGCCGCGCCCGGCAGTTGCGCGGGCTGCGCTTGGCCAAGCGGCGCCGCCGTCGGGGCGTTGGTTTGGCCGGTGACCTGGGCCGGGGGTGCGTTAGTTGGCTGCGGGGGGCGCGGCGGAGTGGGGGAGATTTTCTCAAGCAGCGCTGGCCAAGTGAACAGGAGGATCACGCAGATGGTGACAACGATGATGGCAGTGCGATCCATGAAATGAAATTAACGAACCCGCTTGGCCGGGACGGGATCATGCCCGCAGTTGCCCCAAGGGTGGCATTGCAGCAAGCGCCGCAGCCCGAGCCACACGCCGCGGAGTGCCCCGTGCGTCCGCACCGCTTCGAGCGCAAACTCCGAGCAAGTGGGGGTATATCGACATGAGCCACCCGGTCCGAATAGGCCGTTCTTCAGCGGCGAGAGAGCCAGTTGGTATGACCGGATCAGCAGCACGAGGAAATGTTGAAGCGGGTTCATGCTACGGCGTGGCGGGGTACACCGGTGCCGCACTCTCCGGCAACAGTCCTGATTTCTTGAGCAACGCGAGGAAATGACGTTCCACCGAGTGGAATCTTCTGCCGGCAATCGAGCGGCGGGCGACCAGCACCAATTCGACCGGCTGGATCAACTGGTGTTGGTGGAGGCGGAAACATTCCCGCATCAGCCGCCGTGCGCGGTTGCGAACGTATGCCTTCCCGATGCGTCGGCTGGTGATGACACCAAGTCGCGACGAGTCACCCTCCGGGAGACTTTGCCAGTTGGCCAACATACAGCCCTTGGCCAAGCGGTTGCCGCGTTCCCGGGTCGCCCGGAAATCCGCGCTGGCTTGGATTCGGCTGGATTTGGGGAATCGCGCGTGTTGGCCGGAGGCCGTCATATGTGACGGAAAGGGCGTCAGGCGGGGGTGAGTCGGGCGCGGCCACGGGCGCGGCGACCGGCGAGAATCTTGCGACCTGCCTTGGTGGCCATGCGTGCGCGGAAACCGTGCCGGCGCTTGCGCTTGATATTCGAAGGTTGAAATGTCTGCTTCATCTAAAAAAATCCACCCAAAAATGGGAAGGATACTGTGTCAATCCGGGAAACGTGCTCGAGTTTGTGGTTTTTCTCCCCTCCGCACCCGGAAAAAGGGCGGAAAACGTAACAGCAACCGGCTGACTGTCAAGCATGGGGATGCTTAAAAAGGGACAAAAGCCGGTTTGTTGATTACGATGCCGCGCCGCAACGATGTTGATGCTCCGAGCCAAACCGCCTGAATCCTGGCTTCCCAAGGTGATCGCCAATGTGGATTCCGTCCTCGTGGACCACGCTCATTTGGAGCGAAAAGCGGCCAAGTCGGCCTTGTCGCTGCAGCGTTATCAGCAACTCGCCGGCCGGATCGAGGATCTCACAGCCATCGCCATCGAGGAGCTGGAGCACTTTAATTTGGTTCTTAAATTGCTCGGCGACAGGGAGATACCATTCGAACAAGCGATCTCCAGCCCGTGGATATCCGGGATTATGAACACGGTTCGCAAGGGGCGCAACGAGCAGGTCATCGACCACTTGCTCTGCGCGGCGATGATCGAGGGCCGAAGTTGTGAGAAATTCCAGCTACTCGCCGGCGCGCTCTTGGCCTTGGATGCGCCCTTGGCCAAGTTTTACGCCGACTTGGTCGAGTCGGAGGGGAATCATTACGCGGCTTACCTGCTGATGGCCAAGGAGATCGACGAGGCGGAGGCCAACCGCCGACTCGACTTTTACCTCGACCTCGATGCCGAACTGGTACAGCGGCCAAGCGACCTTCTCATCCTCCACTGACGGCTGCTTGGCCAAGCGGCATTTCGGGGGGAGGGGCGAGTTCCACCTCGTCCCAAAAGTGCTTTGAAATGGGGCAAGGTGCAACTTGTCCCTCCCGCATTATTTTTCGGCTTGCATCCGTCTTGATTTGGTCGATGTTTCCCGAAACCGATGGCTGTTGATTTGACAGCGTTTTCAAGGAGGGTTGCGGGGATGTTGGCGCTTGGGTTTTTAGGAATCCAATCGGCGCACGCCGAACTCGCAGTATCGAGACCCGGTTGGGGAGGCGTCAGCCTGAACCAAGTCACGCTCAAGGGTGCGGATGCACGCCAGCAGTTGCTTGTCACGCAGTCGGTCGGCGATGGCGTGGTGGTCGATCAAACCCGGCAAGCAGTCTTGACTGCCGAGCCCGCCGGGTTGGTGCGAATCACGAGCGGATTGGTGGAGCCGTTGGTTAACGGACAGGGCGTCATCACTGCCCGCATCGAGACTGGCGAGACCGCTGCCATCCCGTTCGAAGTGACGGCGATTTCAACCGAAAAGCCGGTCAATTTCACGAACTCAATTGTCCCGCTGTTTACAAAACATGGCTGCAATGCCGGTGGGTGCCACGGAAAATCGGGGGGCCAAAACGGCTTCCGGCTCTCGCTCCTTGGGTTTGAGCCGACGGAGGACTACGAATATCTCCTGCGGGAGGCACGCGGGCGCCGCATCTTCCCGGCTGCGCCCGAACGCAGCCTGCTGTTGTTGAAAGCCTCCGGCCAACTGCCGCACGGTGGCGGCTCAAGGATCGATCCCGGTTCCTTTGACTACAAGGCGATTGTTAAGTGGATACGCCAGGGCATGCCGTACGGCAGTCCGGACGATCCCAAGCTGGAGGCCATCGAGGTGCATCCGCCCGAGCGGATCATGCAACCGGAGGCCCATCAGCAGCTCGTCGTTCTCGCGAGGATGACTGATGGGTCGGTCGATGACATCACCCGCTCCGCAGTCTTCGAGGCGAACGACCGGGAGTATGCCGAGGCGGACAACACCGGCCTGGTCACCGCCGGAAACAAGCCGGGCGAGATCGCGGTCATGATTCGGTATCAAGACAAGGCGACTGTGTATCGCGCGTCGATTCCGCTGGGTGCCCCGATCGAGATTCTCCCCGAGGAGAGGAACTTCGTTGACCGTTTCATTTTTGCGAGATGGAAAAAAGTCGGCATGCCGCCGTCGGAGGTGGCGGGGGATTCAACCTATCTCCGCCGCGTGACAATTGATATTGCCGGACGACTGCCAACGGTTGCAGAGGCGAAGGCATTTCTTGACGACCCGGCGCCGGACAAACGGCAGCGACTCGTTGAGCAGTTGCTCCGGAGTGAGGAATACGCGGAATATTTTGCAAACAAATGGTCGGCGCTGCTGCGCAACAAACGAGCCAATGGGGCGCAACTTCGCACTACACTGGCCTTTTACGACTGGATCAAGGAGAGCCTGTACAACAATAAGCCGTACGACCGGTTTGTGCGCGAGATCGTGGCGGCCTCCGGCGGGATCGACCAAAGCCCGGCGTCTGCCTGGTTCAAGCAGGTCAATTCACAGCAGGCGCAGATGGAGGACACGGCGCAATTGTTCCTCGGAACGCGGTTGCAGTGCGCGCAGTGCCATCATCATCCATTCGAAAAATGGTCGCAGAACGATTATTACCAGTTCATGGCGTTTTTCTCGCGCGTGAGCAAGGCTCCCTCCGGTCGCCCGGGCGAGGAGATCGTGTTTCACCGGGCCGGCTTGGCACAGGTCACCAACAAGAAGACCAACAAGCCGGTAAAGCCGGCCGGACTGGGCAGTGGTGAAATGAAAATCGCGCCAGTTGACGACCCCCGCCATCACCTGGTCGATTGGATGCGTGAAGACTCCAGCCGGTTATTTTCCAAGACTCTGGTGAACCGTTACTGGAAGCATTTCTTCGGGCGTGGCCTGGTCGATCCCGAGGATGACTTCCGCTCCACCAATCCCGCGACCCATCCCGGGCTGCTGGATGCGTTGGCGGATCATTTTGAAAAAACCGGCTACGACTTGAAGGCGTTGGTGCGGGTCATCGCCTCGTCAACCACGTATCAACTCAGCTCCGTCCCGAACTCGCACAACGCAAAGGACAAGCATTACTTTTCTCGCTTCCAGCCCAAGCGGCTCACGGCGGAGGTGCTGTACGACTCGTTGAACGATCTCATCCTGTCCAGGAGCAACTTCGGCGGTTTGCCGGTCGGCACACGCGCGGTCTGCCTTCCGGACAACAGTTACAACAGCTCCAATTATTTCCTGAGCGTGTTTGGGCGGCCGGATTCGTCAAGCGCCTGCGAGTGCGAGCGCTCGCAGGAGGCCAGCCTGGCTCAAAGCCTGCACCTGTTTAACGCGAAGAATATCCACGAGCAACTGGCGCGCAAGGACGGCCGAGCCGCCCGCCTTGCCACCGACAAGGGCCGGGATCATGTGGCGAAAATCAACAGCCTGTACTATCAGGCTTTCGCGAGGCTGCCCCGCGACGAGGAGGCCGACGTTGCGCTTGCCTATTTGGCACGCGAGGCGGTCGACAAGGAGGGCAAGCCTGCGGATAAAACCAAGGAACGTTACGAGGATATCCTTTGGGCCTTGGCCAACACCAAGGAGTTCCTCTTCAACCATTGATCCGCGTTCGCGTTGAATGGCCTCGCTTGGCCAGGCGTCATTCTGCTGATGATTCTTAACCGGCAACACAGGCGGGCGACGTTAGTTGCTTTTTGTTTTGTAGCGCTTGGCCAAGCGCTTGGCCAACTGCCGACCGCGCGCATAACGGCGATCTTCCCGATGGGTTGTCAGGTCGGCGGTGAAGCTGAGGTACAAGTTCACGGTGCGGATCTCGATGGGGCAACGGGGCTGCGGTTTTCGCATCCCGGAATATTGGCGGGGGTGATCAACGCCGGCGAACGCAGGTTCAAGGTGCGCGTCGCCGCGGACGTTCCGACCGGGGTTTATGAGGCAAGATTTGCCGGGGCGCTTGGGTTGAGCAATCCGCGGCCTTTTATCGTCAGTTCGCTGGCGGAAGTCCGGAGTCCCACCGGTAACACGACCCGTGAAACGGCCGCTGCGCTTGGCGAAAACTTCGCCATCAACGGCACCGCCGTGAGCAGGGAGTCTGTGTGGTTCAAGGTGGCGGCAAGGAAAGGGCAGCGCCTGTTGCTGAGGGTTTCGGCAGCGGCACTCGATTCGCGGTTGAATCCGATTGTGCTGCTTCGGGACAGCGCCGGGCAGCGCTTGGCTCGGGGGAATGATGCCGGCCTGATCGACTACACCGCGGCGGCGGATGGTGACTGCCTGATTCAGATCCACGACGCAACCTACGGCGGTGGTACCGAACATTACTTCCGACTCGAGAACAGCGACGGCCCGCACGTCGATTTTGTCTCGCCGCCGGTTGTGTCCAGTTTCACCGGTTCAGAGTTGACGCTCTACGGGCGAAAACTGCCTGGATCGAAACCCTCCGGCCTTAAGGCAGCCGACGGTGTTTCACTTGAGCAGTTGACCGTTAAGATCAGCGAACTGATTCATGGGGATCGTCCCGGGGGCGTATTGCTTCCTCCAGCCACCGCCGCCCTTGACGGCGGAGTCTTCCGCTTGGCCAAGGGGAAGATGGCGAGCAACCCGTTTTTCGTTGGCCTTTGTGAAGGCAAGTCACTGGTGATGGAGCAAGGCGATAATGAAACGGCGGACCGCGCGCAGGAAATACCGTCCCCCGGCCTGGTCGTGGGACGCTTTTTTCCGGCTCGTGATGTGGATTGTTTCCGGTTTCCAATCAGGAAGGATGAGGTCTATTGGCTGGATGTTTTCTCGCAGCGACTGGGAAACAAAACGAATCCCTACGTCACCGCGCAACTGATTGCCGTGGCGAAAGATGGCAAAGAGTCGCCGGGATCGGCCAAGGAGTTTTACGAAATAAAAGACAACCCGGGTGGTCGCGCGTTCAACGTCGCCAACCGCGATGTGTCGTGGCGGTTTCAGGCGAAGAGTGACGGGTATTGCCGTGTGATCGCTCGCGACTTGTTCAACCAGGCAGCGGATGACCCGGGCCGCGGTTATGTGGTGGCATTGAACCGCGAGCATCCGGGTTTCCGGTTATTGACCCATCCGCGGACTGTCCCGTCCGCCTTGGGCAGTGGCAAGGCGATCGAACTCATGGTGACGCACCTCCGCAAAGGCACGACGCTGCCCGTCCAAATGATCGCCCTGCGTGAGGGGAACTTTAACGGGGCAATCCGTATTTCTGTTGAGGGGCTGCCCGAGGGAGTGAAGCTGCATCCTTGCGAAATCAAGGCCGGGCAAAAGTCTGCGACAGCCTACCTGACGGCGGTCGATCCGCCAGTCTCGTTCAGCGGCAACATCCGGTTTGTCGGGAAAGCCACGATTGGTGACAGGGAGGTGGCGCAGGTGGCGCGCCCAACAGCCACGCGTCACCGGGTCGGGGATTATGACAAGGAACCGGTTTTCTCGCGCTTGGCCAAGGGGAGCGCGTTGTCCGTGAACGTGGACGATACCGAGCCGATACAGGTGAGAGCCGTGGGAGATGATCCGTTCACCGGCTTGGCCAACGGCAAGTTGAACATCCCGCTCAAGTTCATGCGAACCGGTGAATACAACGAAAAGGTCACCTTCAAGGTTTATGGCATCTCACAGTTGCAGAAATTCCCAGGGCTGGCAGTGAACAAGGATCAGACCGAGGCTTCATTGGAGATCGACTTGGCCAAGTTCAAGGTCCCGGTCGGCCTGCACACGTTTCAACTGGCAGCGACGATCAAGGGCAAATACCAGTTTCCGCCCTTGGGTGGAACGAAAACGGACAAAAAGAAGGACGTGACGTTTCAATCGATTTCCCCGCCGATCGTGATGGAGATTAAGCCGGCACCGAAACCGGCGGAAAAGAAAAAGTGACAAGGGGGCGCGAAGGCCAGCAATCTTGGCACGGAATGTGCCATGTTGCTCTCATTTTTTTCTCGCAAAAAACGCCTGACTGGAGCACGATTCAACTCGATGGAGCTGATTCTTGATTCCCACAATGTTGAACTGACCGAAGCGATCAAAGAGCACGTTGGCACCTGCATTCACAAGCTCGAGCATATGAATCAAAGGGCACTTGAGGCCCGGGTGAACCTGGAGCGGGATCATGTCGGCCTGCCAGAGAACAAATTCAAATGCACCATGCATGTTTATTTCAAGGGGGCGGACATATTCGCTGAGGATCATGAGAACGATCTTTACGCGGCGATCGATTTGGTAACCAAGAAAATTCAGCAACAACTGCGGAAACGTCACAATAAAATCATTACGCGCCACCACGCCGGGGCTGCAAAAGCCAAGCGGGCGAGGCAGTTGACCGACGCGTAAGTAACTGTTTTTCGAACAGTTCCCCACAACGGGGTTCTTTGAATGATACTTCGGTCACGGGCGATTTGGGCGGGCAGGGGGCGCGTCATTGGCGATGCGGCTGTCCGGGTTCGCGGCGACCGGATCACGGATGTTGGAGGTTGCCGCGAGCTGCCTCCTGATGACGGCGAGCCTGTGGTGGATATCGGGGAATCCATCATTTTCCCGGCATTCGTAAACGCTCATTGCCACCTGGAGTATTCCGGGCTGGCCGGCGAATTGTCCTGTGACGGTTCGTTTGCCGATTGGCTAGGCCAAATGGTTTCGATCAAGCGATCGTTAACGCATGACGATCATGAAGCGGCTTGGCAGGCGGGAGCGGACATGCTGCTGCGCACCGGTTGCGGTACGGTGGTGAACATCGAGTCCCTGCCCGGATTGTATGAGCGCATGGCGCCCGAAACCCCGCTTCAGGTTTGTCCGTTCACCGAACTGATTGGCTATCATCCCGAGGATGTCTCCGCATTGGTAGACTTGGCCAAGCGGGAATTGACGGCGAACGCACCCCTTGCCTTGAACGCCGGCTTGTCGGCACACGCTCCGTATACCGTGACGCCAGAAGCGTTGAACGTGCTTGCGATGCTTGCCGATGAACACTCGCTCTCCACGACGATTCACTTGGCTGAGTCGGATGACGAGTGGGAGATGTTCACTGACGGGACGGGCTCGCTGTATGAGACAATGGAAGCCTTGGGCCGGTTGATGGATGATTGTGGAATGGGAACCCCCGTTCAGCACTTGGCCAAGTCGGGAGGGTTTGCGAAGAAGACTTTGGTGGTTCATGCCAACAGGCTCACAGAAGCGGATGTTGAGTTGCTGCGGAAGGCGGACGCGGATGTGGTGCATTGCCCGAGAAGCTGCGCTTGGTTTGGTCACGGCGGTTTCGATTACGACCGCTTGGCCAAGGCCGGGCTTAACATCTGTTTGGGCACGGATAGCCTGGCCAGTATCGGAGGCGGCAGGAACGCTGCTGCCCTCGATATGTTCGCCGAAATGCAGGAGTTCAGCCGACGTCAGCCAAGCGTGGAATACGAGGACATACTCCAGATGGCAACGACCAACGGCGCAAAAGCAATGCGACTGGGGAATGAAATCGGCCAAATTAGGGATGGGTTCAAGGCCGATATGGCAATGATTCCGCTCGACGGGACTCTGTCCCAAGTGCCGGAGATGATTCTCCACCACAGGGGCCCCGTCAAAATGCTGATGCTTGCCGGCAGGCGGGTATTTTCGATGGATGATTCAATTGTGGATTGACTGCGAGTGAGTGATTCAGGAATCCTCCCGCGCCTTTTGGTGTTTTTAATATGGCGTTTATCCAGATAAAAAAAGCGGACTCCTGCAAATACGATCAGGTTTCAATGGGCGAGATCATGCTTCGGATGGATCCAGGAGATTCCCGGATTCGAACCGCGCGCCGGTTTGAAGCATGGGAGGGCGGTGGAGAGTATAACGTCGCCCGTGGCTTGAGGCGTTGTTTCGGAATGCGCACCGGAGTGGTTACGGCTTTCGCTGACAATGAGATTGGACGCCTGATAGAGGATTTCATCCTGCAGGGCGGGGTGGATGTCGCACTGGTCAAATGGATGCCGTACGATGGAATTGGCAGAACGGTCCGAAACGGGCTGAATTTCACCGAGCGCGGCTTTGGCATACGCGGGGCACTGGGAGTGCCGGATCGGGGGTTGACTGCGGCGTCACAAATCAGGCCGGACGATTTTGACTGGGAGGACCTGTTCGGGAAGCAGGGCGTGCGGTGGTTTCATACCGGTGGAATTTTTGCGGCACTCTCAGGATCCACTGCGGAAACAGTAATCAAGGCGGTTCAGACAGCCAGAAAGCATGGCACGATCGTCTCGTACGACCTGAATTATCGGCCTTCGCTCTGGAGGAGTATCGGCGGCAGGGAGAAAGCCCAGGAGGTGAATCGCGAAATCGTAAAGAACGTGGATGTCATGATTGGCAACGAGGAGGATTTCACCGCTTGCCTCGGTTTTGAAGTGGAAGGGTTGGACGACGATATTTCGTCAATTGATGTCGGGAAATTCAAAGCGATGATAAACGCAGTTGTTCTGGAGTACCCGAATCTCAAAGCCACCGCGACCACGCTCCGGACCGTAAAGACCGCGACGGTAAACGATTGGGGTGCCATTTGCTGGGCGGACGGCCAGTTTTTTGAATCCGCTTATCTCACTGACTTGGAAATATTTGATCGTGTTGGGGGAGGGGACAGTTTTGCATCGGGGTTGATTTACGGCCTGATAACAACCGGAGACCCTGAAAAGGCGGTCAACTATGGGGCTGCGCATGGTGCCTTGGCGATGACGACACCCGGGGACACATCGATGGCCACCTTGTCAGAAGTTGAGAAGATAATGGCAGGCGGCGGAGCAAGAGTGATCCGGTAATCCGGAATCTCAAAGGTGTTTCGCTTTTTGTCGGATCGCAGCCAGATTTTCTTTGGCCAGGCTATTGTTAGGTTCGATGGCCAGAGCCCGTTCGTATGATGCCATGGCAGCGTCCATGTCGTTTGTTTTGTAAAAGCAAACCCCCAATGCCAAAATCACTTCAACATTTTCGGGTTCAATTTTAACAATGCTGACGTAATCTTTTGCTGCGTTTATGTAATCGTAAGCGTTCAGGTTGTAATCGCCTCGCAGCTTTAGCGCGGGCACATGGGTTGGATCACGCTTTAACGCAAGATTAAGGTTTTCAATAAACGCCTGAGTGTTGTCTGTCTTGTGCTCTGCCAACGCCAGTCGAGTCGGGAAGTCAGCGGAATCTTCATCCATCATCACCGCTTTGCGCAAATGCTCCACTGATTTGTCAAATTGAGCTGCCTGAAATTCAAGGCTACCCAACGTTGCGTACAGTGTGGAATTATCCCCAGCGCTGTTCAGGGTGGTCTCAATTTCACTGATGGCTGCATGAAGATTCCCGTCCTGGTAGTGCTTGTCGGCCCTGTCTAAAATTGATGCCAAATCCGAGAGTTCATCTTGATCTTCAAGTTGATCCGGTTTGGCGGCATTGATGGCGTTGATATTATCTTTCGCAATTTCGTTATCCGGATCGAGTTCCAGGATGCGCTCGTACATTTTTTGGGCTGAGTCTGCGTTACCCAGTTTGTGGCGGCAGATTGCTGCGCATTGCATCAGGTACAAGTCTTTAGGGTCATCCTTTAGCAGGTGTTCAAATACCGCGAGGGCCTGTTCGTTGTCTTCAGCAAGGTAAAGTATTTTCCCCTTCAGTTTCCTTGCTTCAGGGCTGGGGTGCCTCTCCAATGATCGGTCTATCGCCTCGATTGAGGCCGGAAGATTCTTGAGGTTCAATTCGCAAAGAGCAAGCTGGGTCCAGCCCTCAGGAGCTGCCTCATCCAGCTCTATGGCTTTTATTATGAGATCCTTTGCAGTTTCGAACTCGCACAACTGAAAGAACAACGTGCTTAACGCCGTGATGACCTCATAGTTCTTGGGTGTCGTTTCAAATATTTTATTTAAAATTGATTTAGCCTCATTTTTCTCCTTGTCCCAGTAGGCGAATTCAAAATCAACCAGTTGTTCAGCCAAGTTGTCACACTTAACGACTTCTTCCTCGTTTGAAATTGTGTGGGAAAGCACAGTTTCGCCGTCGGGATTGGAAAGATACCTTAAGTTGTTGATGGCGCATTCGTTTTCAGGATCAAATTCAAGCACACGTTCAAATACATCCTTTGCTGTCTCCTTTTCGCCGCCTTCATGAAATGCATATCCCAACGCGAGATAGAACTCCGGGAATTTGGGGCTCAACTCAATGAGTTTGGCGAAAATCTTGGCTGCATCAAGGTGTCTGCCTGTTTGCAGGTTGATTTTGCCCAAAAAACGGAGCGCCTCCATATGGTTCGGATTGATTTCCACTGCAATTCCGATTGCGGACTCGAACTCGTCAACTCTCTCGCAAAACAAAGCGGTCATCGCCAGCCGTGTGTATGCATCTGCATCCCTGGGATTGAGTTCGATTTCCTTTCGGAACATCTCCCTAGCTTTTTCATATTTTCCAAGTTTGAAGTAGACGCTCCCCAAGGCAGAAACAATTATGGCGTCGTTTGGAGCTAGATTTACAGCTTGTTCCAATGTTTCAGCGGTGGAGTCGGGGTTTCCCGCGCTGTTGAAAAATTCAGCATCATCCAGAAGGTCATGCAGTTCGTTTTCCCGAGACTCGTTTTTTTCTTCTATGCTCGCGTGGCCTGCCTCCTGTTTGAGTTTGCTGCCGCAAGTGCTTAAGTTGTCCAATGCCATGTCGTTTTTTGGATCCATCTTCAAGATACGCTCGTAACATTCCTTAGCGACTTCGACTTCTCCGCACTCATAAAGGCAGCATCCCAGACGCATCAAAACCTCAATATTTTCCGGGTTTTTTAGGAGAATCCTATAATATGAGTGAGCCGCTTCTGCTTTCTTGTTGTTTTGAAAACAAAGATCACCAAGGAGCTTCAGTGAGTCTGCATGATATGGGTCGATATTCAGGGCAGTCTCGAGTGAGGATTCAAATTCCTCAACATTGCCATCTTGAAGGAGAGCAATCGCCAAATAGGTCCAATATTGAGGCGATTGTGGAGCTAGCCTACATGCTTCACGATATTTATCAATTGCAGTAGATTGGTTTCCGGACTGAAATTCGACATTCCCCCAGGTCGCCCAAAGTTCTGCATTCTCTGAATTCGCGGCAACTGCCTCCTCAATGTTTTTCGCAGCGCCAAGATAGTCCTTGTTGACGTAGCAATCGTCTGCTTTTTTTAGAATCGTGTCTATGCATTCTTTCATGTCGTTAATCGGTGTTGTTGCAGATGTGGTGATTGATACGATTATGCCAACAACTGAAGAACAGTTTTTGGCATGGCGTTTGCCTGTGAAAGCATCGATGTCCCGCTCTGCACAAGAATTTGGTACCTGGCGTATTGAGTAGCTTCCTCTGCAACATTAACATCGTTAATTCTGCTCATGGCGTTACTTAGGTTTTCCTTGGTGCTGCTCAATTGTGCGTTGGTGAAAACCAGTCTACTTTGGATGGCACCGATTTGAGCTCGGGCGAGCGCAACTTCAGAAACGGCTTTTGAGACGAATGTCAGCGATTCCTTGGCTTTTCTCAACGTTTTCAGGTTAACCGTCTCAGAATCTTCATTGTCACTATCTGCATCGACAAAAGCAAAAACTTCTGAATTCAAATCAACCGGGGGGATTACAAATGCATTCCTGCTGGAATCAATGCTAACCTCGATGTTTTTTGCGGCAAACAAGTCAACTCCGTTGAATTGCTTTGTTTTAGCCCTAGCCATGAAATCCTTCAATTGCTGGTATTCCTTGTCGTAAAGATTCCTGTCGGTATTGGACAATGTCGCATCTTGTGCCAGGAGGGACAATTCCCCCATTCTCGTTAAAGCAGTATTAATCGTTTTTAAATATCCATCCTGTGTCTGGGTGAAAGACATCGCATTCGCGATGTTTTCAAAGGATGAATTTAATCTTTTAAACTGGGATTCAAACCTTGATGTGACCGCCAGTCCGGCTGCGTCATCGGACGGCTTGCTTAACTTGGATCCTGTTGAAAGGCGGTTGAGAGAACTTGACAGCTGACTTGTGCTTACAGATAGATTTCTCGCTGTCTTTTCTGCAACGTTGTTTGAATTAATAACCACGGAATGGGTGTTGTTCTTGTCTCGTGGCTTTTTTTCGGGTCACCCCCCCACTTTATCTCAGTAGTTGTAGTGCTGCCTGCGGAAGGGTGTTGGCTTGTGCCAGCATTGAGGTGCCCGACTGCACTAAAATCTGGTATTTTGCGTATTGTGTTGCCTCTTCAGCAACGTCAATGTCAACGATTCTGGAGACAGCAGAGGAAAGATTTTCTTTCGTGACATTAAGCTGTTCGCGGGAAAAATTTAATCGCGCCTGAACCGCGCCAAGACTGGCGCGATCCACGGCCACACGGCCAATGGCATCTTTAACCAGGGTCAATGCCGTCGCTGCACTGGTCGTGTTTCCGATGCCGGAAGATGTAGTGTTAATTGCAAATGCATATGAGTTGTTGCCGGTTACATCTATTGGCGTGGAATCAAAGGTATTACCATCAGAGTCAATTGTAACAGGCAGTGAAGTTGCGTTGAAGAGGCTCACTCCATTAAATTCCTTCGAGGCTGTGGAACTGACGAAGCTTTGGAGTTGGGCGAACTCAGACTGATAAAGCTCTCGGTCGTCATCGGATTTGGTTCTGTCCAACGAAAGCATTGCCAACTCACCCATACGGCGGAACGCTCCCTCCAATGTTTTCATGAACCCATCCTGTGTTTGTGTCCATGACATGCCGTTGCTGACGTTGGATAGGGCGGAATCAACACGGCTGATTTGCCCTTTTAACCTGGATGATACGGCCAACCCTGCAGCATCATCCGAGGGCTTCACTATCTTTGCCCCAGAACTGAGCCTCGCCAGAGAGCGTGCCAGCAGGTTGTGACTTTCATTCAGGATATTGGTCGTCCTTAATGCTTCGATGTTCGTATTGATTATCATAGCTGTAAACTGTTACGACGGCTTGCTCGATCTCACTTGTTACCTAGAATCAATTGAAGATCTTTTTTGGCGGGGACAGCCGCAGCCGCCTTGTTGCTTTCAAGAATCTCGTCATATATTTCCTTTCGGAGGACGGTTACATCCTTGGGGGCATTGACCCCGACCTTGACTGAATCCCCTTCGAGTCGAAGTATATTCAAGAATATTTTCCCATCGATTACGATGCTCTCGTTCGTTTTTCTCGATAAAACCAACATGACTATTAGTTAGTGCACGCATTTGTAAATTGCTCTAATTATTCAAGGGAAACGTCGTGGGCAATTCTACTGCGTTTATTGGGACGACTTGTTTGGCGACCATCGTGTGACGGTTGACCAAAATGGGCCCTTTAAGGTTTACCGTCATGGTTTGATTTGGGCCGTAGGTGACGATATTAAATATCAGGGCATCCTCGGAGTTTTGCAGATCCAGGAAGTCAACATCCTCCCGGTTTAACTCTATTGAATACGATTCAAGGACGTGGGTTGGCGGTACTAGGAGAAAGGCATGCTTTTTGCCTGTAACCCCTTCCATCCAAAAAAACGGATCCAAGTCGGGCAAAGGTTGAAGAACGTATTCTTTTACTTCCTCAAATCCTAAAATACCTGAAGGGAATGCCAGATTTAGAGGAAAAGATACCTCCTCGCTCTCGATTCTATTCTGCGCCTTGTTTTCCTGAAGCGTCAGCATACACACCAGAGCAAGCAGAGGTCATGCCAACCTATTTACTCGATGGTAGTTGAATGTAATCCCATCAAATCAGGCCCTTTAAGGACTTTTAGGATCTTGGTATGGGCGGTCGATGTGGTGCTGGTATTAAGCGAATCCGCCAGAATCAGTTGTTTATAAGGCTGAGAACTTTTTTGGGAAGTCTAATGGTTTGGCTATGAAAGGCCTTAAATGATTGGGTATTAAGTTCATCCAGAGTCCGATTGGTTGCATCGCTTAAGCTTTGTAGTTCAGTATTCATAATGGAATGATTGCTTTCTTCAATCCTCAAGCGAGCACTTCGAGCAAGTCCCAGTAGGTGTTCTTTTTCGTTTTCCAACAATTCTATCCTGTATTGGATCAGATCACCAAAATCACTCCAATCTGTGCGATGGTTTAATGTCTTCGAGTGCAATCGTTTAGCTGGATCATATTCGAGAGTATTCGTAGCAGACTCATCTTCGTTCAAGTCTGTTTTATGCTGGGTTTTATGGAGTACATCAGCAATAAAAGCAGTCAATTCGGCTGACGTTGTGGTTTGATCCATTTTTCTTTCGCCTGTTTTTGGTTGATTGGATAACCGTTCCAACCTTTCGACTGCTGATTTCGCTTGGTATAGGAATACACTTTGTGTTTGCAGCAGGCAAATGGCATTCATCAGGCCAGCCAAATCGGCATAAATCCCCCAAGTCTCCGCCGAAACGGAGCCTTCAAAAAACCCTTTTTTTCTAGTTTGTTTTTGTCTTTTTTCTTCGCCTCGCCCTCCATTTCGCTGCCAGAACGAATCGCCGGCTGAATGATCCGATGCCTCGAGGGAGGCGGTGACATTCATTGGCGTAAGGTTCGTTGTGACTGTCGTGGTCATTGGCGAATCACCTCGTTGTATACTCGGTAAGAATCACCGAAACTTAAGTAAAAACGGTGTGAAAGTTAGCTCTTCAGCCTCTCCATGTCTCCTTTCCATGCCAATCTGATTGAATCAAGGCGGAAACGGGCTTGAGCGAGGTTATTCTGAAGGTTCAATTGCTCTTCTTTTAACAGAGACAATTCCTCCGGCCGGACGGTTGCATTGACTTTTGCCAAGCTGTTTAGGCGCTGTATTTCGGTTGAGAGTTTTTCGTCCATGACACCGATGGCGAACTGTTTCAGTTCACCGGCTTGCTCCGCTGCCAACGATTCACTGGCTTGCGCCATGGGTTGAATCAGTTTCCTAATTTCGGGAAAATCGGGAATCAAGTGGGCGGGGCCATCTCGCAACGTGTTGGGCATTGTGATGTATTCGCCGTCCCGGCCAAGTTCTGGCTTGCCGCGATGATTGATGACTATTCGGATTGGCGTGGGCGGTAGAAAACGATCCGCATTCCATTTTGCCGGGGCAATGCACTCCAGCACAAAAACAGACTCCATCAAAAGCGTCGGGGAGGAGTCCGATTTCCAGTGTGCAAAAACAGCAGTGCCGACGTCCAAGCCAAGCAATTGCTCAACACAGGCGGAAATGATGGGGTGATCCAGAGAGACATACATCAGATCATCCCTTGAAACGGCTCGAGCTCGGTCGAATGTTAAAGCGGCGGCTCCGTCCCGGTTGCCGGGCAGGTTTATCGGCAGCCTGCCGGTTTGGGAGATTCGATAGGTGCGTGGCCCGATGTCGTCTATGCCAAGTCCCATGAAATCAAAAAGCCGAAGGGCGAACTCCTCCAATTCTGTCGACGTCTCGGTATGTTGGATCTCACGGATCAGCTCATTTGATATCGCGCTCGAGTGGGAGTTGATCTCAAGCAATCGGTCTGTGCCTTCCTGAAGCTTCACACTGAGTCTCTTGCGGCTTTGGTCTGTGTCTTCAATCAACTGCGGTAAGCTCGACGACGGTTCCCGGAAGCAGTGGCGCAATCGCTCTTCGAATTCATTCAACAGATTTTCACCGCCCAGAATGCACTCCTCGAATACATTCAGACCCCGGTGCATCCAATAGGCCAAGACCGACCGGTCGCTCGATTTGCCGAAGGGAACATGGATTTCGATGTTGTCCTTCTGCCCGATGCGATCCAGTCGCCCAATTCGTTGTTCGATTAATTCCGGATTCAGCGGGAGATCAAAAAACACCAGATGACGGCAAAACTGAAAGTTCCTGCCTTCGCTGCCGATTTCGGAGCAGATCAAGAGCCTGGCGCCGTCTTCTTCGGCAAACCAAGCGGCATTTCTGTCCCGTTGAATGAGGGTCAAATCTTCATGAAATATGCCGATTTTCAGGTTCGCCCTGTTTCTAACCGCTGCCTCGATCGCGATGACTTTGGCCTTTGTGCAGCAGATAATTAGAATCTTCTCGGTTGCATTCTTTTGCAAAAGCTTCATCAACCACTCGATCCGTTCGTCGTTGTCATACTCGTGGCTTGGCTCCGTTTCGGAGAGGCCAATGTCGAATGCGAACTCGGCTTGGCCTGCGTCATTGTCCGTGGTCGTGTCTGCAGGGGGCAGTTCGTTAAGCTTGGCCAAGCGCTTGGGGAATCCGCGGATGGTCTTACGCGTATTCCGGAACAGCACCCGGCCAGTTCCGTGCCGGTCAGCGAGGTCTCGGATTAATCTTTCCCTTGTTTGCTTGCCCAAGGTTTTGCCCTTGGCCAACTCGCGCTTGGCCTCGGCCAAAAGGGAGTCGCCGCAGGGGAACTGTTCAAGTTCGACGATGCTTAGTGACTCGTTGTCGATCAGTTTCTTGCAAAGTTTTGCAACTGGCTTGTATTGATTCGTCTCGTCCCTGAATGCCGCGAAGATGGAAAAGCGTGCTGGATCGAGCAGGTGCAACCGGGCGAAGTGGCTTTCCAGTCCCAACTGTTGTGGGGTGGCGGTTAACAGCAGCAGACCTTCGGCTCGTTGGCCAAGCGCTTGGGCAAGCAGGTATTTGGCGCTTGGCTTGTCGGGATCCCATTCAAGGTGGTGTGCCTCGTCTACGATCAGCAGGTCCCAAGGGGCTTGGACTGCCTGTTCCGTTCGCTTGGGCGACTTGGCCAGCCAGTCGATGTCGGCAATCAGGAGTTGATCGTCTTCAAATGGGTTGAAACTGGGCTGGCCGGATTCGATGGCGCAGCAGCGTTCCTCATCAAAAATGCTGAACAAGAGATTAAAACGGCGGAGGAGCTCTACGAACCATTGGTTCACAAGCGGGTTCGGGAGGAGGATCAAAACCCGTTTAGCCCGGCCGCACGCAAGCAATCGATTGAGAATCAGGCACGCCTCGATGGTTTTTCCCAGGCCGACCTCGTCTGCAAGCAAGACCCTGGGCAGTTGTCGACTGGACACCTCATGGGCAACGAAAATCTGATGTGGGATCAACTCAATTTTGCCTCCAAACAGTCCGCGAACAGGGGATTTGCGCCAACGAAACATCATTTTCATGGCGTTTAGCCGAAGCTCGAAAAGAGCGTTGTCAGTCGTTTGGCCTCGCAGCAAGCGCGCTACGGGACTCCGGTTTGTCATGCTGGCATGCAGTTCCTGCTCAGGCAGTGCGAAGTTTTCTCCATGATATGTCAGCAATCCATCCGACTCTGAAATTCTCGTCACGGTGCAGTCAGCGCCTGTCTCGCTGCGAACAGTCGCTCCGGTTTGAAAGCGGACCCGATAAAGGGGCGAGGACTCCCGGGAGTAGCGCCGTGTCTCTTCACAGGCAGGAAAGGAGACGAGCACAGATTGGTTCTCGATCGACCGGATGATTCCCAAGCCAAGTTCAGGTTCCAGATTGCTGGCCCATCGTTGGCCCGGAACCGGGGTGGGGAGGGTGTTGTCTTGATTCACTTCATTGGCCAAGCGGCCGAGCGAATCGTAAAGGGTGGAGGTCTTTTGAAAAAGCCAATCCTAATAAACGCAATCCAAGGGAATTGTTTCGCCGCATTTACATCCGACAATGATTTGCGTGATTTTGTCGCCATCGCGGACGATGTTCACCTTGGGGCTGTGGGCCGTGTCGCCTGAAGCCTCAACGGGATCCTCGGCTTTGTCCGCAGGAACCTGGATGTTTTTCAGCGGCTTAGCGTCGCCGGGGGCGATGGTCGGCAGTTCCTCTGCCTGTTTATTCTTGAAGCCGGTGTCGTTGGCGCTTTGCTCTGAAGAGGATTGCGACTCCACGCTCTGCTGTTTTGGTGTAAAGGTTGTTGAGTCTTCGCCTGGGCTATCAGCGCTCGCATTGCCGAGGTCACCTGTGATCTTGGGAACAAATTCCGACATAAATTTCTTGGGGTGGACTATTTTTTCTCCCGTATGATGATGGAGACAGACTTGCTGGATTGCGGCTTGTCCTCGGTCGCTTTTTTGGGGCCGTAGCCAACCACTCGTTTGATGTTTGCAGCGTCCACCCCGTTTTCATTGATCAATCTTTTGCGAATCTCAACAGCCTGCTCAATGGACTCTGCCCATCCGTCGCCCTCGGCGTCTGTGGCGGAATGTCCCTCGATTTCGATCTCTACATCCTCCAGGGGCTCGCCAAAGCGGTCGTGTTCGCGGCTCAACCAGGTGCCAAGACTGTCAATCACAACCTCCCCGTAGGTCGAGAGTTCTTTTTCGCCCTCACCAAAAATATCTCTTTGGGGCGTGTTGAAGAGGCTTACCTTCACGCCTTCATCGATTACCTCGATGTGCATGTTTTTGTTTTCCTGGAATTCAGGGCTTTGCACGAATGACTTTTCGATGTCCTCAGTGGTTTTTCGCACCAGGTTTCTTGGGGTCAGCGCGGGGCTTGTGAATTGCGCCTTACGGGACTTGGCGACATTCGTATTCTTGGTGTCGATCATTCCCGGGGTGGCCTGCTTCATCACGGTGTTCGGGTTCTTGAAATACTTGGAGATTTCAGACATGGCCTCCTCATCGACGGAGGTCAACCACAGGCACATGAACAGTGCAAAAAGGCCCGTCACGAGATCCGCATACGCCACTTTCCATGCACCACCCATTGTCTCCTATTCCTCCGGCTTGGTTCGAATCAGGATTTCGAACCGACGGTTCTTCTCGTCAGAGGGTTTCTCTGAATCCATCAGGACGGTGTCGCCTGCGCCGATGATTTTCACGACCTGGCTTTCCTGGACACCTGATCTTAGGATCTCGTTAAACACCAGCGCTGATTGTCTTGCCGACATGCTCCAAGGATCATCCTCACCCTTTGGACTGTGCCCGGTGATTTCGATGGGGGAGCCCTTTCCGTCGTTCAAATTGTATCGCGCCAGCAATGCGCCGACGGAGTTCAAGGCTATGAGTCCGTAATCGCTCAGGGCGAGATCATCCCCGCTTGAGTCGTCAAACAAGTTCCGGTCAGTCTCGTTGAAGAAATTGATAAGCACTCCCTCGTCCACGCGCTCCATCTTTATGTTGCGGTTCTCCCGCAGTTCCTTGTTGTTCATGTAGGTCTTGATGACCTCCTCCTCGTTGATGCGCTGGTGTTGAAGCTGAACAGGTGTATCGCCCTTGAAGTGGCTTTCGCGGGCTGAAACCACGTCATCCTCACGCATCTGGATGAGTCGGGTGGATTTTCGCGTGATTGCCTGCCAGGGATCTCGGAAATGGGCGGAGACCGTACCCTTGACCTCCTCGTCCTGGCCTAGAATCCAAAGTACCATGAACAGGGCGAACAGTGCGGTCACAAAGTCCGCATACGCTACTTTCCATGCGCCGCCAGCCATGACAGATTACTTAGCAGTCTTAAGTGTTGTCTCCAAGTCGCTAGCACTTGGTTGGTAGCGGTGTTCAATCTCGCGACGGCCAATTTCGCAGGCAACCAGCGGGGGGAGGCCAAGCGCGAATGCGACGACGGACGCCTTGATGACCTTCAAGTAGGTGGTCTCGCCCTCGTTGTAGAAATGAACGTTGACTGCCAGTGGGGCCACGACACCGTAGGAAATGAAGATGCCAAGGAACGTTCCGGACAATGCGGCCGCGATCATGGCGCCCACTTTTTCGGTGTCGTTCAGGTATTGCATGGTGTTGATGATGCCCATGACGGCGGCAACAATACCAAACGCGGGCATGGAGTCAGCAACCAGGTGCATGACATGGACTGGAGCGTGTTTTTCGTGTTCGATGTGTTTTACGCCGGCTTCCATGAGGGGGCCTATTTGCTCCGGTTTAAGCCGGCCATCAACAAGGGGTCGAAGTCCATCACAAAAGAAATCCACAGCTCGTTCGTTCGTATGGAATTTATCATATTTCTTGAAAAGTGAGCTTCCCTCCGGGTTCATGACATGCTCTTCCAGCGCGATCATTCCGTTTCGCCGGCCAAGCTGGAAGAGTTCGTACATCATCTTGAACAAGTCCTCGTAATCATCCTTTGAATAAGGGGAGCCTTTTAGCGTGTTCAATACGCCGGCGACAACTTGCTGAAGCACTGCGGCTGGCGCCATAACGATCGCACAGCCGAAAAGCATTCCAAGGATGGTTACAACTTCGGCCCAGTGAATCAACAGCATCACATGCCCCCCGGCCATGTAAAACCCGGCCAAGCTACCCCCGATGATGACTACAAAACCAATAATAACGACCATGCGATTATCTCCTAAATTCTTTTTGCTCCTGTTGTTTCAATACGCCTGATGAAGCTGCGCAGCGACAGGACAGCCTCGGTGTGAATCTGGCAGACTCGTGACTCGGTGACATTCATGATTTCGGCGATATCCCGGAATCGTAATCCCTCATAATAGTAAAACGCGATAACCTTCTGTTGCTTGGGATTCATCGAGGCCAATCGTTTTCGGATCAACTCCTGCAGGTCGTGGTTCCCGGCCACGACACTCGGGTCGGGTTGCCTCTCGTCCAGTTTCTTCTCGATGTCCTCATCAGAATCGACTTTTGCCCATTGATCGTTGAAAGAGATGTAGACGTGCCTTTGCACCTGGTCAAGCAGTTCCCGATACTTATTGAGCTCGAGGTTCATGTGGTCGGCAATCTCAGACTCGGTGGGCGGGCGTTCCAGGTTGCCGGATAGCTCGTAGATAGCCTGCTCAATTTTGCGCATCTTCGCGCCCATTGTGCGCGAACCGCTGAATTTCTTCCGGATGGCGTCAAGGATGGAACCTCGTATCCTCCTGCTGCAGTAGGCCTCAAAGGGAACTCCAAGCGCCGGGTTAAAGTTGCGCTTGGCCATGATTAATGCGGTCAATCCAATGTTGCGGAAATCATCAATCTCCTGTTTCAGCGATGGGTGGTACGCCAAGCGATGAACCCATTTGACGACCATTGGGGTGAATTTTTCGACAAGTTCATTCTCCGTATGCTCTAGGTAGCCCTTTTGAGGCAGTACCACCGGTCTCGCGCGCCGGAAGGAAGGCGGAAGTTCCTTCTCGGGGATCACTGGTTTTTGGCGTGTCTTTCTCATTCGGCTGCGACTTCGGCTTCTGGTGTGACCCCGGATTCGGCGGCTTGTTTAGTCCCTTCGGTTTCTGCGTTTTCGGTTGTTTCCCCGGATGTGGTCTCTTCTTTCTGCTTCAAGTCGTTCAGGAAAATCATCGCCAGTTGCTTCCTGACCGTCAGTCCCCACCACCTGGCAAGCAGCAACCCCGCCAGCATGGCAACCGTCGCTCTCAAGAGCGTGGTGGGCAGGGGGTTGTCCTGGGCATATCCGATGGCGAGCACGGACATGAAACATCCACCTGATATGATTGACATCATCAGCTTCACAAATCAGTTCCTGTAAACAACCACCATGGCCGTGCATTGCCTTGCATGATCCATTAAGGCGACTTCGCTTGGCTCCCTTTGCGCTTGGCTTTCCTCGAGTGCAACGTTCGGTATGTTGTTCCTTAAAAAAATCTTGATGTCGTTCATTTTCACCGCGGCCAACTCAGTTGCGCCCGGGTGTTCCGGCGGGAAGGCGAAGCCTGTCGCTTGGCCAAGCGGGTTGAAGAGCATGAAATTGGAAAGTGAGTCAGCGATCTCGGTTGTGTTGACAGTGAAGATCGGCTCGTTCCGGCGTTCTTTACCCGCTTGATTCACTGTCCCCTTGAGTATTTGCGGAACAAAGTTGCCCCCGGAAGGTGAGTCGAGGCTCACGGCAAACATGGCCGCTTCCTCGGTGATCTCATCGCTGTCCGACAAGGGCAGAGGATGAAAATTACCCGCCACTTTCACTGCCGCAATGCTTTCATCCTTGTTCAAGTGGATGGAGTCTGTAACGGAGAATATTCCTGCCTCGGTAACTATTTTGACCACGTAACCGGACTCCAGTTCGCGGGTTTTCTGGTCGAGGCTGAGAGCTTTTGCGGAGGTGATCAGCCAGCCGTCACGGCTGACGAAAAAGCCGGCTGCGGCAGATGCCTCCAATTCCCTGCCTGCGACAACATCCTCGTTGAACGGACCGGCGGAAGCTTCCTGGTGAAACGGTTCAGGCGTGAAATTCGCCGCTGCATTTCTGGCTGTTGCGATGTCTTCCGCGCTCAGCAATCGGCTCGATTCAAGCTTTTGGAGAGCTTCGGCGGCCCTTGGCAGGGCGTTCTTTCTCGCCAAGCTCCACCACATGTAAGCTTCCCGGAATCCTGCCTCGGTCTTGGCTTCATTGTAGATCAGCAGGCCAAGCGCATACTGCGATTGTGGGTGCCCGCCTCTTGCGGCCAAGCGGTAATGCTCCCCGGCCAACTTGGAGCTTTGGGCGACTCCAAACCCGTTCTCGAAGCAACGGCCGAGGTTGAAAACTGCGTGGCGGGATCCTCCGGCCTTGGCCAAGCTGTACCAGTTGAACGCTGCCTTCCCGTTGCCGGAGGCTTCTTCGATATAACCGAGGGCGAACTGGGCGTCGGGGTGTTTTCCGGCGGCGGCCAAGCCAAACCAGCGCTTGGCCAATTTTGCATTTTCAGGAGTTTTGGATTGGAGTTGCGAGTAAACAACGCCAATGCCGTAGGCGGCTTGGGTCAGCGATTTATCCTGATAGTGCGCCTTCAAGTACCACTCACTGGCCTCGATCATCCTGTCCTCGTCTTTCGTTTTAAGGGCGTCACTGAGAAGTTTGTTGGCGTGGTTTATCTGGCCGTAACGGTTTCCCTGTACTGCAGCTGCCTGGTACAACTTGGCTGCCTCTTGCGGATCCCGCTCCACTCCAAATCCGGTCTCGTAACAATAGCCCAGATTTGCCTGTGCCTTGGCGTAGTTGGCCTCGGCGCCGATCCGGTAAAATGCCGCAGCCTTGATTTCGTTCTTTCCTGCCCCATGCGTTCCCAGATGGTAGGCCCGACCAAGGTTGTAGGCGGCCCAGCCCTCGTTTTTCTTTTCCATCCAGTCAGCCAAGGTCGCCTCGCTTGCCGCAGTTGTTTCCGACTGACGCTTGGCGAGAGGTTCGTTTGCCTGCGGGGAGGAAAGGTTCAACAGCCAGAAAAGAGACAGCCATCCCAACGGCAATACGGCGTATTGCTTCAGGGGCCAGCGAGTTGTTTTGTTATCGCGGCTGTAACGCATTTTCTGCGGCGTGCTCTGCAATTGGCGGGCAGGGCACCGAGAGAATGAAAGCTAGTCCCGGGCCAAGCGTTGCATTTTGCGGTTGTTTTATTCGAGAAAGACAAACTTGAGGTTCCGATCTTCCTGAGTCTTGGTTTCGCTGAAGCTAACAAGGTGGCACACAGCGATTTGGGCCAAAATGGCATGAAGGATGCTCACTTCAGCCCGGAATGCTGGAAGCAATTTATGCCAGAGAATCCTATGTTGCCTTGAAAAAGACCCTGGACGCAGCGGTTTTAAGGCATCAGGCGATCTCCAGCAATCTTGCCAATCTTGAGACCCCCCATTACAAGCGGATCGATATCAATGCCGATTTCGATGCGCGCCTGAAGAAGGCGGTCGATTCGGGTGATGTGTCTAGGCTGGCTCGTGTGAACCCTCAAATCGAGGTGGATCGCACCGCTGTTCCGGATGCGTTAAACGGCAACACGGTGAAGATGGAAGATGAGTTGCTTCACCTGCAGAGAAATACCATCACGCATTCGTTCGCCCTTCAGGTTCTCGGGCGATCATTAAACAAAATCAAGTCCGCCATCACCGGCAGGGTGCATTAAACAATGGATCTCATCCCAGGCTTACAAAGCAGCGCATCAGCCCTCCACGCTGAACGCATACGCATGGAGGTTATTTCCCAGAACATCGCCAACGCCAACACGACGAAAGCCGAGGACGGCGAGCCATACCGGCGGCAATTGGTTCATTTTGACGCGATCCTGAGGAAGCAAATGGGACAGAAAACCGACCTGCCCAGCAATAATCTGTCCGAGGTGCGGGCGAGCAAGATCATCGAGGATTCACGTCCGTTCCGTGAAGTGTATCAACCGGGCCATCCTGATGCGGATGGGAACGGCATGGTGAAATATCCCAATGTCCACATCCATGAGGAGATGGCTGACTTGATCTCCGCATCGCGTGCCTACGAGGCGAACATGTCAGTGATCAGGACTTCGCGCACGTTGGCCATGCAGACCATCAACATGGGCAAATAATTGATTTAAAGCAAAAATGCAGTCAGTTTCACTCAACACCAACCCGTTGTCCAACAGCATGATGGAATCCCACTTGGCCAAGGCCAAGGCGATGGGGGCCATGGCTGACCAGATGAACGCCATGGGGGGGCAGTACAGCCAGCAGTTGTCCCAGCTTGGCCAAGTCGCCCCCACATCTCCAGCCACGACGCCTGCGTCCATCACACAGACTCAATCGGCTTCAGAGGGCGTGTTTGACAATGTGCTGGGTAAGTTCGTTCACGAGGTGAACGACAAGCATGTGCAGATGGGTAACTCGCTGCACGCCATGCTGGCCGGGGAGAACGTCCCCCTGCACCAGGTGATGACTGAATTCCAGGAGGCCGGCGTCGCGTTCACCATGATGGTTGAGTTGCGAAACAAGCTGCTGGAATCGTATAAGGAATTAATGTCGATGGGGCTGTAATCAAGGGGTAACACGACAAAAACAAGGCAAGGATGCAATCAATCAAGGAATTACTGAAGCAGTTGGCCGGCATATGGAGCGAGCTTGGCCTGAATCAAAAGGTCACGGTGATTACAGCCGGTTTTGCGGTCGTCGCAGCACTGGTCGCCGTGCTCGTATGGGGGGGGAGAACAGACTATTCGCTCCTGTACGGCAACCTTGATACCGCAGAGGCCGGCCGGGTCACTCAGGCGCTGGATGCAAGCAGCGTAAAGTACAAGATAAGCCAAGGGGGAGGATCCATTTACGTGCCTTCGTCGCAGGTGCACCAGATGCGAATGCAACTCGCAACACAGGGGATCCCCAAAGGCGAAGGCATCGGGTATGAATTGCTGGACAAGAACACGCTTGGCATGTCTGATTTCATGCAGCACGCCAATTACAACAGGGCGGTGCAGGGGGAACTGGCCCGCACAATCGCCAAGTTCAACGGGATCGATTCGGCACGTGTCATGATTGTGAGCCCTGAAAACCGGCTGCTCATCGACCCGGGCCGCCACGCCACGGCATCCGTGTTCCTCACCATGCGACGAATGACCCGCCCATCCTCCGAGACTGTCAATGCGATTCAAATGTTGGTTGCCAACTCGATCGAGGGGTTGAGCGTGAACCATGTTTCCGTGGTCGACAACTCCGGCAATGTTCTGTCCATACACGACGAAGAGGGTTCACTCGTTGCCGTCACGTCGTCCCGGTTGCGCGCCCGGCAGGAACTGGAGAACTACCTGGGCAAAAAGGTGGAGAGCATGCTTGAGAAAGTTGTCGGTCCGGGGAACGTGGTGGCAAGGGTTTCGGCCGATATCAACACTGATTCAGAGACCATCACTCAGGAGATTTACAATCCCGAGGAAAAGGCGATCAAGACCGAGAATACGATGACGGAACGAAGCATCGAGCCCGCGGTCCAGCCGGGAGGCCCGGCAGGGGTGACTCCCAATATCGCGACCGGCGGTGCCAACACGCAGCTTGCCGCCGCTTCAACCAATGAGGTGGGATTCCTGAAGCAGGACATAATGTCGGAGTACGCTGTCTCCAAGAGCATGACCAACAAGGTCGTTCTGCCCGGACAAATTAAGGAGTTGAATGCCGCCATCTTTGTCAACACAACCAACCCGCCGGCGGGGTTGGTGACCAGTTTGCATACGGCGGCGGTGCTCGCCCTGGGGTCCTATGTGACGGACACGAACAATGTGCAGGTTCAGCCGGTTACTTTTGACACAACCGAGAGAGACCAGATGCTTGCCGCAGTCAGTTCGAGTAATTTTTGGACCCGCTTTTGGGACATGGGGAAAAACTTCATGTACATCGCCCTGCTGCTTGGCGGGTTGTTTCTTGTGGTGAGGACTTTCAAGAACACGAGCGAGGAGTTCATACCAACCGGGATGACCGTCGGGGAGTTGATGGCTGATCGCTTGGCCGCTGAAGGGGCGGCCATCACGGCTGGCGCGGGTGTCCCCGTGCCGGAAGGCCAAGCCGCCCCGGCCACGGGCCAAGCGGAAACACCGGCTGTGACTCCCGCGGAAGAGGAGGAGGACGAAGTGGAGATGATCACTGAAGAGAAAAAGAAACTCGTGATGGACTTCGGGCTTGGCACCAAACAACCTGAGCGGGTGACCGTTGAGGTGCTGAAGGACTTGATCGAAGAAAAACCGGATAAAATGAGCCAGGCAGCCCGCAATTGGCTGTTGTCCGACGATGACTCCGAGGGTAAGGTGTGAGCCAAATGGCTGAAGAGGGAACATCAACTGAAGTCAAACTAAGCCAGGTTCAAAAACTGGCTGGCCTGATGATTCTCCTGGGTGAGGATGCGGCTGGTATCATACTCAAAACATTCGACAAAAATGAGCGTGAGCAGGTTTGTGCTGAAATGGCAAATCTCCCCATGCTCAACATCGATGAACAGCAGAAAATCCTGCGCGAATATACCGAGAGGGCGGTTGAGGCCATTTCATCGCTTGAGGGCAGCGAGGATTACACCAAGAGGGTGCTCGAAAAGGCGGTTGGCATGTTTGAGGCGGAGGAGATCATTAGCCGCGTCTCGATGAGCCGGACCTCGGTGGCCGCGATGCAGCAGATTATCGACATGGATCCGCTTGGCATCACGAACCTGATCAAGGAAGAGCAGCCACAAACCATATCACTCGTGCTGAGCTACCTTCCACCGGCCAAGGCGGGGGACGTGCTCCTCCGTCTTCCGGAATCAGTTCGCGAGACCGTGATCGAGCGCTTGGCCAAGCTCGAGCCAACCCCGATTGAGGTGGTGGAAACCGTTGGGCGGACGTTGTCCAAGAAGATTGGCGATAAGATCACACGATCGCTTAACCAGACGGGGGGATACCAATCAGCCGCCTCGTTGCTCAAAAACATGGCTAAGGATTCGCGGGATGAAATCCTGAACAACATGGATGAGCGAATCCCCGACTTGGTTCGGGAGATCAAGTCCAAGATGTTCACGTTTGACGACTTGGCGGACCTCGACAACCGGGTGTTGCAGAAAGCGATGACGCAGGTCGATGCCGACAGGTTGCCGTTGGCATTGATCGCTGCCACCGATCGCGTCCGGGAAGCCCTGTTGGGTGCCATGTCCAAGCGAGCCGCCGTAAGTGTCCGGGAGGAGATGGAAAATCTCGGCAAAGTCAAGCTGGCGGACATCAATGCAGCGCAGGAATCCGTTGTCGGGGTGATCCGGGAAATGGAAGACTCCGGGGAATTGGAATTATCGTGAAGAAACAATGATTGAGCTGGCAGAGCAGCAAAAAGGAGAGGCCGTCGAACCGTCAAATGGCGGCCTTAAAGATGTGCGTATTTCAAGCGAGAGTTCGCCTTTTCGGCATATGGAGGTTCTCTCCCGGGAAGATCTGCAACTAACGGAGCAGGCGGCGTACGATCGGGGAAAAAGGGAGGCTGAAGCCAATCTTCAGCAGCAATTGGACCTCTTGAAGGCGGAGTACACGACCGAGAAAGACAAGGAACTCGCAGATTTTTGTGACAATATCAGGAGTGAACTGGGGGGGCAGGTGCCCAAGATTCTCGAATCGCTTGAGAAACATGTCATCAACCTGGCGGCCGACATCGCCATGAAAATCGTGGCCGACTTGCCGATAGACAAGACCATGGTGGAACGTGTCGTGAAGGACGCCTTGAACAAGGCCGAAAAGGATGCAGAGATCGTGGTGCTTTTACATCCGGACGATTTGGAGTTGCTGACACAGGGGGATTCAGAGTTGCTGGGCGAATCTCATGGTGCCGGGAAAGTTCTTTTCAAGGCATCCTCCGAGGTCACGCGCGGCGGTTGCCTGCTGGACACCCATTACGGGATCGTGGACGCGCGGCGGGAAACCAAGGCCGGTCTCCTCAAAAAGGCGGTAACGGAATGACTCACCCGGCTAACGAAGAGGCGGTCGGTTCCAAGCTGATCGCACGCGTTCAGTCGGGGTTGACAGATCTCCAACTGGTTCAACATAAAGGGAAGGTCGTTCAAATCATCGGCCTAGTCATCGAGTCACAGGGGCCAAGGGCGGCGATCGGTGAAATCTGCAAACTGGAGTCTGCGAATAATCCGGAAGGGATTATGGCGGAGGTGGTCGGTTTCAGAAGCCAAAACCTGCTCCTGATGCCGCTTGGCCAAATGGAGGGGATCTATCCGGGTTGCGAGGTGCTTGCCACCGGGTCTTCACTCAGGATTCCGGTCGGGGAGGAACTGCTCGGAAGGGTATTGGATGGACTGGGCAATCCACTGGATGGATTGTCGGCGCCTTCCCGATTTGAATCCACCGATTTAAAACAATCTGCACCACACCCGCTCACCCGGGCTCGAATCGATCAAACCTTTCTGACCGGTATCCGCGCAGTCGATACGTTCACTCCGATTGGCGTTGGCCAGCGAATGGGCATTTTTTCAGGCAGCGGGGTGGGCAAGTCCACGATGCTTGCCATGATGGCGAGTTGCGGGGATGCGGATGTCAACATCATCGCCTTGATTGGTGAACGCGGACGCGAGGTTCGCGAATTTATCGAGCGTGATCTTGGCGAGGAAGGGAGAAAAAAATCGATCGTCGTGGTGGCAACTGCCGACGAACCGGCGCTGGCCCGGGTCAAGGGTGCCTTCCTTGCGATGGCCATGGGGGAATATTTCAGGAGGCAAGGCAAGAAAGTACTCATGATGATGGACTCGATCACCCGGTTTGCGATGGCCCAGCGTGAGATTGGACTGGCAATTGGTGAACCGCCCTCCTCGCGCGGCTATACGCCATCGGTTTTTGCGCTGTTACCGCGTTTGCTTGAAAGAGCAGGCACGGATGAAAAAGGAAGTATTACAGGGCTTTTTACGGTGTTGGTCGAAGGGGACGACATGAACGATCCTATAGCGGATTCAGTGCGTTCGATCTTGGATGGCCATCTGATTTTGACCCGTGAACTGGCGATGCTAAATCACTATCCAGCCGTTGATATCCTGCAAAGCAACAGTCGCTTGGCCCGGGATTTGCTATCGAGTGAACAACTGGAAAGATCCGGGAAAGCACGTGATTTGCTGGCGATTTACCAGAAAAATCAGGATTTGATTAACATTGGTGCGTATCAGGTGGGTTCCAATCCGAGGG
>JACKQG010000414.1_pt1 | contig 62621 bp, 53 predicted proteins | sample 8237621 | NCBI WGS metagenome assembly JACKQG01 (sample SAMN15677084, study PRJNA649215) | marine metagenome | biome: marine; feature: Black Sea; material: saline water; isolation source: suspended particulate matter (SPM) from the Black Sea western gyre | collected 2013-06-09/2013-06-10 | depth... | reverse complement strand
AGCACCACTGTAAGCGTCTCAACTAATAATTGAGTGATCGCCAGATCCGGTGCGCTGTAGTAAGCGAAAATCAGGGCCACGCCAAAGCCGACCACGCCGAGTGCGACCAAAACCGTAATGAAGCAAGGGGCAGCAACCAGTCGAAGAAAGCGACCTTAGTGAGAATGGGACGCTCACAAACAAGGACGTCGCGATGGGTTAGACATAATGCGGCGCAATTGGGTTTAGCCTCTACTACATGGCAGATAATAGACGGGCAAGGGCTAAGGCACCCTGCGACCTTCAGCACTCTACCCTTCGTGCACGAGGCAAAACCCTATTAGTCGAGACAGGTAAAATAGTCCGCCTGAAAACATAGTCTACAGCCATTGAAAGAACTAAGCTGATGAAGGGCAAAAGATTCACAAACAGATGGTTTGCATCGAAGTGACACTAAACTCCAGCGAACTTGTTGCCAACCATGTAGCTCGGCAACGAAGCATCAACATAAGCTCAATATTAGTGAGGAAGCAGCATGAAGACAACAATCATGATACTAGTTGGGAAAAGTGCGCCCAACAACAATTTCAAAGGGGACACTCCGCCCTCGAAGTATTTGCTAAGGATACTTTGGCCAGCGGGATTAGGCGCGTTGGCGATCACAGTAAGACCACCACCGGTGACGGCGCCCGCCACGACTGCATACTGCAATGCTTTAGCATATTCCGCATCAGCTGCTAATTTATGGTCGAATGCGGGAACCTGTGATGCAAGGAAAGTAATCGCAGCATTGTCATTAAACGCTGTTAATAAGGTGGAACCAATAAACAATGGTATCTCACCCAGCATCGAGAGAACGGGTGCGATCCACCAACCTTGCAGGCCACCATGTGTGACGAGACCCGCCAAGAAGAAACCAACAAGCAAGGGCCCCTTTAAAGAGATCGCGTATTGGTGGTGATCGGTGGCGAACGTGAATGCGATAAAGACCAAGAAGCCACCAATAAAGAGTGCAGGGTGGTGCAAGGTGAAAACTGTCCAAGCCAGAAACATAAGGTGGACCGAAATGATCCAGGCAGGCGCAGGCTCTTCTTTTTCCTGTGTAGCTTCAGCAGCAATCAAGTCTGCCTTCTCCTTCAGCTTGGCGAAATTCTTACGGAAGACGAAAAAGTAAACCGCGGTAGCTACAAGAATTCCGATAATGGCGCGCCATCCAAAATGTGTGAACATAAACGGCATGTTCCACTCCCACTTGGTCGCAACCATAAGGACTGGAGGAGCTGCAAAGTGAGTCAAAGTTCCTCCCACGGAAATATTAACAAAGAGCAGGCCTAATGTAGCATACTTAAAAGTAGGCGTTGGATTATAGCGGTAGAACTGATGTCCCAGTAGCAGTGCGGCAATAGTCATCGCAGCCGGTTCGGTAATGAACGAACCGAGCAGTGGGGCAATAACTAGAATCGAGAGCCACCATGCAGCAGGTGTGCGCTTACCTATTTTAGCGACCGAACTGAGCGCACTTTCAGCAAAAGCCACGACTGGCCGGGATGATGCGATCGCCATAATTATTACCACAAACATCGGCTCTACATAGTTACGTGTATCAATGTAGTGCGTGGTGTAATCCCAACCATATTGAATGGTAATCAATCCAAGAAGGGGCACCACCCAAATACCAAAGATCGCCTCAATTTCTCCTAGGAAGTGAAAGAGTGTAGCCTTAAAACTCACAGGATCCTTATTTTGGATATATTTCCGCTGATTCTGCATAAGAAACTCCTCGTGCTCATGCTCAGCTCTGTGGGCAATTTTCATGAATGAGCCAGCAGCAAAGGTATGCGCAATCGCACCAAAAAAGAGAAGTGTAGCGATCCAATTGAGCGGATCCGCGGCTGCACGAACTTTGAGAATTTCAATAATTCCAAGCTCCTCCCTATCAACTCCAAGCTCAGCGGCACGTTTGGCCTCCATTTCTGTGTAATCTTCCAGAGGAGTAGGAAAGGATAAATCACTTTTAGCACCACCTCCACCACCTGCGGAAAGCGACAAGGATGAAAATAACCCTAAAGCCAAAATCACGATGGTAAGAATATAACCAGAGTTAAAACATTTCATAACTCCAGAAAGAAATCCTAGAGACCGACTAGGCAAGCTCATTGCAACAAATAATCAAATTCGCAGCTTCCTCAGTAAAATAGCCTATATTACAGAGGAACGAGACTGCGTTTTCTGTGCAAATGATCTATATCCAAAAAATTGATCGGATTATTCGCACAGAGCACACAAGGAGGATTCACATTTAGTGCTTCAGCAGCATTAATGAAGCCTTTGTAACTCGGCCTAAGTAATCTTCTAAACGACCACTCACAATGAGAGTAAGTAGATCAATACGCCACAAAACAAAGTCATTAAGTAGAAATTCATGATGTATTCTACCTGCATACCGGATATTCTTTATTCAGAAATCGATAATCTTCTCGGCTCTGCCAGAAACCTCAGCAATCACGGTGGCAAATGCGAAACAACTTACAGAGGATGGAGCGCAGTATCATAACTCAGAAGAAAAGGAACTGACCACGGCTCACTTGCATAGCAAAACACTTAATCGCCGGAACCAGCCTTTTCCACAGGAATACCGTCGTCTGAACGATTACGTCGAAACTGATAGCGGTTCAAATCCCGCAGTGAGAGCTCATCTCCCATGTCACGAAAACGCTCCGTATCTTGAAGCATCATATTATAAAGCTGTCGATCCGCGACCAACTGCGCGCGGTCGTCCATCTCGATCCCAGCCCGTTTGTGAAGCTCCGCCATCTTGTCATTCCAGCGGGACATATCGAAATTCACAGCTCTACGATCCAGCGTCTTCGTTTGGAATATCTCCTTTCCCTTGCCTTCTTGCAAGGTGATCGGTGCTCGCTGGCTGCCCATCGAGGAAAAATGCTTGTCCCACTGCTCAATCGGGAAGCGCTTATTCATCATCGGATTCGATCCTGGCTGCGCCCACATACGCTTGTCTACACGCTTGTCCTCTACCTTATTAGCACGACGACTCCCGAATGCCGTCGTCCGCGTATCCGCATACAAAAAAGAAAACGCCATTAGAAGGGCGAGTCCGGCACAAACAAGTAAAGGCAAACGAATATTCATGAGGGCAGAGCGTGAATTGATAGTGCAGGCTACCATTGAGATCAAGCATGAAGCTCTGATCCTCCCCTCGCATCACGTATTGACGCACACCCGTGCAGCCTTCTAAATCCGCCGTTTCTGAAAATGGCTACAGCAAGCAAAGACTACGACTTTTCCAGCATCGAGCCCAAGTGGCAGGCATACTGGGCGGACAACGCGACCTTCGAAGCGAAAGACTTCGAGGACAAACCGACTTTTTATGTGCTCGATATGTTCCCCTACCCTTCGGGCGCGGGCCTCCATATCGGGCACCCTGAAGGCTACACTGCGAGCGATGCGCTCAAGCGCTTCAAGAAGGCACAGGGGCACAACGTGCTCCACCCGATGGGCTGGGACGCCTTTGGCCTGCCCACTGAGCAATACGCAATCAAGACCGGCACCCATCCTGCCATTACAACCAAGCAAAACGTGGCCAACTTCACCCAGCAGCTGACACAGCTTGGGTTTGCTTACGACTGGAACCGCGAAGTCAACACCACGGATCCTGGCTATTTCAAATGGACGCAGTGGATCTTCATGCAGCTCTTTAAAAAAGGGCTCGCTTACGTGGATGAGAAACCCGTCTGGTTCTGCCCCGAGCTAGGCACTGTGCTCGCCAACGAGGAGGTGCTCAACACCCCCGAAGGCCCCCGCTCCGAGCGTGGTAGCTTTCCCGTCGAGCGTCGTCCGATCCGCCAATGGGTCCTCCGTATTACTGAATACGCCGAGCGACTCATCGCCGGGCTGAAAGATCTGGACTGGCCAGACTCGACCAAGCGTTTACAGGAAAACTGGATCGGCCGCTCCGAGGGTGCGGAGATCACCTTCGACGTGTCCGGGCACGCAGCCCAACTCACCGTCTTCACCACCCGCCCCGACACCCTCTACGGCGCCACCTACATGGTAATCGCGCCCGAACACCCTCTAGTCCCCACCATCACCACCGCCGAACAGAGTGATGCCGTCGCCGCCTATGTCGAGAAGGCCAAGAGTAAGTCCGACCTCGAACGGGCCGAACTGGCCAAGGAAAAAACCGGCGTCTGGACGGGCGCGACAGCGGTCAATCCAATCAACGGTCGAGAGATCCCCATCTGGGTCGCCGACTACGTGCTGATGACCTACGGCACGGGAGCAATTATGGCCGTGCCCGCGCACGACGTGCGTGATTTTGAATTCGCCAAGGAATTTGGCCTTGAAATCATACAAGTCATTGAGGACGGCGGTGAAGCCGCGAAGGACGCTGAAGGTGCACTGCTTGAGGCGTATACCGGCTCGGGCAAATTAGTCCACTCGGGTGAGCAAAGCGGCCAAGACTCCGAGACGGCCAAGGCCACGGTGATCCAGCGACTCGCCGCTGAGAACCGTGGCAAGGCCACGATCCACTTCAAGCTACGCGACTGGCTCTTTTCCCGCCAGCGCTACTGGGGCGAACCTTTCCCCGTGCTTTGGGTCAGCGAGAGCGATTACGCCAAGGTCGACGACTCGCTGAAATCGGTCGACCGCCCCGTAACCTGCTTGATCGAGGGCGAACTGCGCCACGCCATCATTCTGCCTGAGGCCGAATTGCCGCTTGAACTACCTGTCGTCGAAAGCTACACGCCCTCCCCCGACGGACAGAGCCCCCTCTCCAAAGCCGGCGACTGGCTCCATGTCTATATCGACCCCAAGACTGGGGCCACCTCGGCTGAAGCTAGAGACGGCTGGATCCAAGGTATCCGCGAAACGAATACGATGCCCCAATGGGCAGGCTCTTGCTGGTATTACCTTCGTTACATCGATCCAAAAAACAGCGAAGCGCTGATCGATCCCGAAAAAGAAAAATACTGGGGTATGCCCGATCTCTACATCGGCGGCGCAGAGCACGCCGTGCTCCACCTTCTGTATGCCCGCTTCTGGCATCACGTGCTCTACGATCTCGGCGTGGTCAGCGATCCTGAGCCGTTTAAAAAGCTCTTTCACCAAGGCATCATTCTCGGCGAAGACGGTGAAAAGATGTCCAAGAGCCGTGGCAATGTGGTCAACCCAGAGACCATCATCGAAAGCTACGGTGCCGACGCACTTCGCCTCTATCTCATGTTCCTCGGTCCGCTCGAAGCAATGAAGCCGTGGAACACCAAAGGCATCGAAGGTGTCGCCCGTTTTCTGCGTAAGGTCTGGCGACTCGTCGTGGGCGAAGAGGGTGGCTTGCAAGCAAACATCGGCGAAGGCACCCTCGACTCCGAGACCGAGCGCCTGCTCCACGCCACGATCAAGAAGGTGACCGATGACTACTCGACTCTCAGCTTTAACACGGCCATCTCGCAAATGATGATCTGCGTGAACCAATTGGCCAAGGTCGAGCGCCTGCCCCGTGAGGCAGTCGAAAGCTTCGTCCAGCTGCTCGCCCCACTCGCACCCCACATCGGCGAAGAGCTCTGGCTGCGACTGGGCCACACAGGTAGTATCGCCGAAGCCGGTTGGCCGAAATACGACGAAAGCAAGCTGGTCGAAGATACGGTAAAAATCATCTTCCAAGTCAATGGAAAGTATCGCGGCGACGCGCAGCTCGCTGTCGATGTCTCCAAAGACGATGCCATTGCCGCCGCCAAAGCGAATGAACGCGTCCAAGCCTTCATCCAAGGCAAATCGATCAAAAAGGAAATCTACGTACCCGGTAAAATCGTGAATATCGTCGCAGTCTAACAGAATACTACGCTCGTGAAACATCTGGTCATCGAAAAATATGCGGCGTGTTGGTCGAATGCCTTTTACACGATGCGTTGCTTGAGGCTTCTCGGTCTAACCGGGCTCGCCGCTCTCTCCGCTCACGCCGAGGACATGGTCGATGGCAGTGCCATCGTTACGAGTAGCAGCGGCTCCGTCAGCGCAATTAATGCAAACGGCGATCACATTTCCATAGACGCTCACGATGTGATCCTCCCCGCGGGTGTGCACCTATCGACAGGCAAAAAGGGGCAAATTTTCCTCACCCTCTCCAATGGTGTCGCACTTGGCCTAGACGAAGAGAGCATTCTTGTCTGCGCCGCATATACACAGCGCTCTTTTGATAAGGAAGAGCAAAGACAACGCCTCGAACCCACCGTTTCCAACTTAAGCCTTCAGCTCGAAAAAGGGCAGCTCGCCATGGCCAGCAACCAGCTCTCGCCGCTCTCCGAAATTCGCGTGGATTTGCCCTTTGGCCAAGTGCGACTTATCCGAGGGAGCTGTCTCATCCGATACGACGCTGCAGGACTGCTTATTACCGCCCTTGAAGGGACTCTCACGTACTACTACCCCGGAGGCGATGCCCGCGATTACATCACTACCCCAAAGAGCCTGCGCATAAGCAAGCAAAGCGCCGAACGTCATCTTCCGGTCGAATCCTCGACCATCGATTCACTCGCGCTCGAAGGCGTTCGCCTCTCTCAAGCGACCCAACACGCGAGTAGGCGCGTCATCTTCGAGCCCAATAAAACGACCGGTCAAGCGCCAGTGCCGGTTCTGATTGTCAGACCCGAGTATTTCGAGCAGCCTTCCATGCGTCCCTACACTTTCAAGGACTAGATTATGCACCCCAGATCCGTATTTCTCCCTCCTGAATTTGACGGTGCGCCGATCGGCCTCATCGCAGGCAAAGGCCTCTACCCAGTGCTCATGGCCGAACGTATACGCGCGGCAGGTATCCCGCTGCGTATTGTTTCTTTTCGTGGCGAAACCGAGCATTGCCTGATTGATTCGACGCCGGGTGACGAACACCTCCAGATCAAAGTCGGCCAGCTCGGCAAGCTACTGAAATCCCTCAAAAAACTCGGTTGCCGCTACGCCGTCATGGCCGGACAGATTACGCCGAAGCGACTTTTTCATGGTCTCCACCCCGACCTCAAGGCACTCGCCATCCTCAACAGTTTAAAGATCAAAAACGCCGAAACTATTTTCGGTGCTATCGCCGCCGAGATTGAAGCCATCGATATCAGGATGCTCGACGCCCGCTGCTTTCTCGATGACCAATTGGCGAGCGAAGGACTGATGACAAAGGGCGCAGTTCGCGCCGAAGCGGCCTTCATCCATCACGGCATCCAGATCGCAAAGGGCATCGCTGAGCTCGACGTAGGGCAAGGCGCCGTCGTCCGCAAAGGTACCGTGCTTGCCGTCGAAGCCTACGAAGGCACTGACCCCATGCTCCAACGGGCAGGCACGTTTAAGACCGATGACCTCATCTTCGTCAAAACCGTGAAGCGACAGCAGGACTACCGCTTCGATGTACCCGTCTTCGGTGAGCGGACCCTCGAAGTGATGCACACCGCGGGCATCCATACCGCCGCGCTCGAAGTCGACCGCGTCCTCATGCTTGATAAAGCCGCTCTTCTAAAAAGAGCCAATCGGCTCAAAATCGAGCTGATCGGATATAGCCAAGCCGACACGCCGACTTAATCGTTTTCAACAAGGCCTAGAGGTCCAAATCGATGCTATTTCGAAAACCCCTGTTATTCGCTTCGTTGCGACGGCGGGCGTCTTGAAGGAGACGGGCTTCACAGGCACGCGCCCATTCGAAGAGTTCTTCGGGGCGGAGCGCAATGGCTCCATTGGCACGCGCAGATTCTCGGACCATCCGGTCGTTACTGACGACGCTGGTGTCGCCAGGATTTGGAATGCGCGCGAGCATCCGCTCGATGACACCATCGGCCGACACATCGGCGGGCGCGTAGACATATTCGAAGGTCTTAACTTTGTAAGGATGCTCGACCTGCAAGCCATCTTGGCGACTGTCGAGCACGAGAGCGACATGCACACCCTCGGCGTCGTGAATACTACGTACTGCCTCGGCCAACTGATCGCGCGCTGCATCGAGGTTGCCCTGCATGAGCTCCCGCAGCGAGTCCGTCGCGCAGATCACATTGTAGGCGTCGATGAGTAGATAGTGCATTTTCAGAAGTCGAATGTTAGTTTATCATGCCCTCTGCCCTCTAAATCCTAACCCCTAACTCCTAACTTCTGCATTCTGCCCTTACGGAATGACTGGTAGAACGGCGGGAATTATACCAATCACGATAGTAGCGACGACCAATGCGCCGAGCAGGAAGCGGTCGCTGGCCGTAGCCGAACAGGAGGCATCCTGCAACACCTCTGCGGACGGCGGGGAGAAATAACATTCACGAATCCAACCGAAATAGTAATAAATTGAGATGACCACTCCAAGTATAGAAATCCCGAGTAAGCCATAGAGGCCGGCTTGGAAGGCAGCTACGAAGAGGAATAGCTTGCCAATAAAGCCACCAAGAGGCGGTATTCCGGCAAGCGAGCCGAGGCCAGAGGCGAGCACACCGCTGAGAAAGGGGCGTCTACGGGCGAAGTTTTCGTAATGATCGAGTTCCTGATCATCGTCGACGCCGGAAGTCAGCGACATGACACCGAAGACGGCGAAGGATGCGAGCAAATAGGTAGCCAGGTAGAAGATCACCGCATAGACCGCCCACGGCACGTAGATAGAGGCGATCACGCCGACGAGCAAATAGCCCGCATGGGCAATACCAGAGAGCCCCATGAGCCGCTTAACGTTGCGTTGTGCAACGGCAGCCATGTTACCGAACAGGATCGTCGCCGCAGCGATGACGGAGAGCACTGGCACGAGCATTTCGCTCAGCCCGATAAAGGGCCCACCTACAAGTTGCAGCAGCACGATAAAACCAGCAGCCTTGGAAGCGACGGCGAGATAAGCCGTGACGGGCGTCGGGGCACCCTGATAGACGTCAGGCACCCAAATTTGAAAAGGTACTGCGCCGATTTTGAAGCAGATACCCGCAATGACGAGCAAGGCACCTACCCTCACAATCAGATGGTCCGCATTGAGGAGGATAAAATTGCTCAACTCGCCGTAATTGAGTGAGTCGTGACTCGAAGCCACTAACTCGGGGTTTCCGGCGATGCCGTAAAGCAAAACTATACCAAAGAGTAAAATTCCGGAACTGAGCGCTCCAAGGATCAAATACTTGAGACCGCTCTCCAAAGAGAACTGACTGGTGCGGCAATAGGCTACAAGCACGTAGAAGGCGACGGTCACCGTTTCCAGTGCGACGAAGAGCATAATGAAATGATGACTCTGCACGAGAAGCATCATCGCAGCAGAAATGATCAGAACGAGGGCGTAGAACTCTGTTTTGGGCAACGATTGCTTGCTAAGGTAAATCTTACCTAGGTAGCAGACGAGAATCGAGCTCACCAGGAAGAAGCCGCGCATGATCTGCGAAACGTCGTTTTGGATAATGAGTCCGCTGAAAAACGAACGTTCCTCGAGATGGCACCCACCCACGAAGTTGAAAGTAGCAACAAGGATGATAACTTGCCCCCAGATCGCAAGGCGCGGAATCCAACCCTGCTGCTTCTTGGGTAGTGCCATCTCAGCACCGAGTAGGCCGAGCGCGAGCACGCCGAGCATGATCTCTGGGAGAATGGCCGCCCACTCGTTGGTCGCAGTGAAACCGCGTAAAAATTCGACAAGAAGCTCGTTCATTAGTGTTTAATCTCCTTTGGTGCCTCCAAGTCGGCTGGCAGTGCGGCGGATTGGATCATGGGCAAATTGCTTTGCTCCTGTGGGTAGAGTTCGGCCAGTTCGCGGTTGGCATCGTCGGAGAAGATGCGCGGGAAGATCCCAGTCAACATAAGGCCGGCGATCAGGATGCAGGCGGGCAGTTTTTCAAAAGCCTGCATATCGGTAATCTTTCCGCCTTCCAGGCGTGCAACAAAGGCCTCCTTCGGCTGACCAAAGAAAACATGAGCGACTGCACGCAGCCCGTAAATCGCCGAGATGACGATGCCGATGGCGGCCGGAGCGACGATCCAACGAGTCAAGTCCGTCTCTGCAAGCGCGGCAAAAATAGTGAACTCCCCCCAGAAATTACCGAATCCCGGCAGGCCAATACTGGCCATCGTAGCGGCCACGAAGAACCCGGCAAGGACGGGGGCTTTCGCGGCCAGTCCCCCCATTGCGGATAGCTCAAAAGTTTGGCTCCGGTGATAGATGCAGGTTGAAAGCATGAAGAGCAGAGCAACGGACAACCCGTGCGCCACCATCATAAGCAGTGCACCCCCCGCCCCGATGACAGAGAAGCAAGCCAACCCGAGGAAGGCGTAGCCCATGTGCATCACCGAGCTATAACCCAGCATCATTTTGAGATCCTTCTGGGCCATCGTGACAAGTCCGATGATAAGGATGTTACCCAGCGCGAGCCAAACAATCCAAGGGAACCAGTGGTCGGCGCCAGCGGGCAGGAGTGGCGCGGCTATTTGCAAGAGGCCATAGAGCCCGAACTTTTTCAAGACCCCGGCGTGGAGCATGGCCGCACCGGTCGGCGCGACGGCATAGCCTTTGGGCGCCCAACTGTGGAAAGGGAAAAGCGAAACCAGAATCCCGAAGCCGAAAAGGAGCAGCGCGAAGATATTGTTCTGCACCGTTTCGGAGAGCGGTTGCGCAGTCAGGTATGTACGCAGCTCAAGGAGCGAGAAGGAGTCGGCACCGCTCTGCACGTAGAGGGCGATGAGGCCGAGCAGTGAGAGCAGCGCGCCGAGGGTGAGGTAAATCGTCATCTCGATGGCGGCACCTCGGCGACCTGCGCCACCCCAGATTCCAATCATGAGGAAAGTCGGGATGAGGGCGAACTCATGAAAAAAGTAGAAGAAGAACACGTCGACCGAAGCAAAGGTGCCCATCAAGCCGCCGAGCATACAAAGGAGCAGTGCAAGATAGAGATGCAGCCGCTCGGCATTGGAATACATAGCGTAGAGCCCTGCGGCGAAACCGACAGTAGCCGCGAGCAGGAAAAGCGGCATGGAGATGCCGTTAAGCCCGAGGTGCAGGTAGATACCGATACTTTCCAGACCAGTCGGCAGGCGCAGTTCGAAGTTGTATTCCCCAGCGAGCGAAGGCTCAAAGAGACTGTAAAGCAGGAGTCCGATGATAAGCGGGCAGCTAAATCCGAAGGCGGCGATTGCGCGCAGGGTGATTCGTTTAAAGCGTGCGCCGAAGAGCAGCACTACACCTGCGGTAAGTGGCGCCAAAATTGCGACGAGCAAGAAAATTGAATTGGTATCGAGGTGTCCCATATCTAGGCGATCAAAAATGTGGTTTACAGGATTCCGGAAGCCGCAGCCAACAGAGCCAAAAGACCCGCGAGGAACCAGTAAACGTAGCTGTGAATATTACCGTCGTGAAGTGAACGCGAGCAGATGCCGACGAGCCCAACGAGCCCCGCACTGCCTCGCACGAAGATGCCCTTAATTACAAAGATATCGATAAAGCTGAGGAAAATAGCGAGGCGTTGCTGGATCTTGGCGACATAGTAGCCATAGATTTCATCGAACCAGAGTCGCGCTTTGAGAAAGCCGTAAATAGGCGCTGCTTTTTGTTCGAGGCGATCTTCTTTCGCACCCGCACCATAGAAGAAAAGAGACAACACGAGGCCCACAATCCAAGCCGTCGAGCCCGCGACCAATACCGTCTTATGCATCCCTGCGTAGCCTTCCATGTGATGGAGGTGGTCAAGATTGTCCTTGATAATCGCACCCAGCTGTTCCGGCCAGAAGCCGATCCATCCACCGCCAAGAGAGAGCACCGCAAGCACGATGAGCGGCACCAGTATGTTAAGCGGGCTTTCGTGAGCGTGCGAGGCCGCGTCGGACTTCGGTTGGCCGAGAAAGGCAACCCAGAAGAGGCGCCCCATATAGCCGGCGGTGAGGAAGGCACCCAAGGTAAGCAGAACGAAGACGGGTGTATTGCCCAAGCCTGCAGCGATGAGAATTGCGTCTTTAGAATAGAAGCCGGCAAAACCATATACACCGCAGAGTGCCAGAGTGCCAATCAGGAAGGTAATGGCTGTAATCGGCATCTTTTTGAGCAAGCCGCCCATCTTGAAGATGTCCTGCTCGTGATGGCAGCCATGAATGACAGAGCCAGCAGCGAGGAAGAGCAGCGCCTTGAAGAAAGCGTGCGTAATCAGATGGAAGAGAGCGATGCCCGGATAACCGAGACCGAAGGCCGCCGACATGTAGCCGAGCTGCGAAAGTGTCGAATAGGCGAGAATCTTCTTAATGTCGTTCTGGCCGTAAGCACAGAAGCCCGCATAGACGGCAACCGAAGTACCGAGCCAGGCGATGAGCTGGAGCACTTCAACCGGGAATAAGAAATCAATACGGATGAGAAAGTAGACACCGGCCGCGACCATGGTAGCAGCGTGGATAAGAGCGGAGACCGGTGTGGGGCCAGCCATGGCGTCGGGAAGCCATACGTGCAGTGGAAACTGGGCTGACTTACCGATGAAGCCACACATGAGAAGCGCGGCAATCGAGACACTGACCCACTGGCTATTGGCCGCGACAATGCCGTGCATCTCACTCAGATTCGTCGTACCAAAATGCCAGTAGGCATAAACGATACCGACTAGGAAGCCCAAGTCACCCACCCGATTAACGATGAAGGCCTTCTTCGATGCAGCGGCGGCTTCGTCTGTGTCGAGATAATGGCCAATCAACATGTAGGAGCTAAAACCAACCAGCTCCCAGAAGATGAAGATCATGATCAAGTTATCCGCCAGCACGATCCCAAGCATGGAAAACATAAAAATGGATAGCCCGCCGAAGAAACGGGCGCGACCCTGATCATTAGCCATATAGCCAAGACTGAAAACATGGATAAGAAAGCCAACCAGGCCGACCATTGTCAGCATCGTCGCGGCAACGCCATCAAAGAGAAAACCGATCGAAACCGAATAGTCCCCAAAATGCAGCCAATTCCAGGAAAACGCGACGGTTTCGTTTCCAGCTTCGCGAATCGCGAATAGCGAGAAGACAAAGATGCAGGCCGCCGCGAGCACCGAGATAGCCGAGGCAACCTTGCCCATACGGCGGAAGAAAAAAGCGATCAGCACGGCTGATAACAGCGGCGTGAGTAGGACAGCGAGCAATGATTGAGTGGCGGTCATATTTTTAGCGACTCAAGGAGGTGAGTTGATCGACCATCACTGTCTGGCGCAGGCGGAACAGCGCGACGATGATGGCTAGGCCAAGGGCGACTTCGGCGGCCGCCACCGTGATAATGAAAAAGACGAATAGATTACCATCCATCGTACCGTTGTAACGGGAGAACGCGACAAGCGCGAGATTCACCGCATTGAGCATAAGCTCCAGCGACATGTAGATGACAAGTGTGTTCTTGCGAAGAATAACCCCGAATAAGCCAATTGCGAAAAGCAGAGCGGCGACGAGTATAAATGCGTTGAGTCCTACAGTCATGAAATTAATGGCGGATGGGAGATGGCAGACGGGAAATGGGAGGTGGCAGATGGGAGATGTCCGATGGCGAAATGTTAATTCGACGATTCCTCGTGCTTCTTAGATACGACGATGACCCCAATCATAGCAGCAAGCAGGAGGAAGCCGGTCACTTGGAAGGGCAGCATATACTTGGTGAACAAACTGTAGCCGAAGGACTTGGCAGAGCTTGTGAATGGAATGCCGATACCATCGCCGACCGGGTTTTCTGAGACGGGCAAGAGAGTCGGCTCGGGTAAAGAAGAGTCACCTGCAAAGGCCGCACAGATCAAAATGATGAGCAAGGCGAAACCCATAATAGAGGCTCCCAGCGTAAGCTTATCCTTGAGAATGTGACTGGTATCTTTATCCACATCTAGGAGCATGATGATAAAGAGAAAGAGCACCATGACCGCGCCCGCGTAAACGAGCACTTGTAGGATAGCCAGGAAATACGCCTCCAGCAGGACGAACAGGGCGGCAGTGCTGACGAAGGCGACAATCATGCACATGGCTGCGTTCACAGCGTTCGGGCTCACTACCATGAGTAAGGCCGAAATCAGCGTGATCGCTGCAAAGATGTAGAAAAGTAGGTCGATCATGATTCGAGAATTAGTGCTGTGCATTGCCCGCTTGCTCGGCGGCTTTCTTTTTATCCCACTTGAAGTGCTTGTCCGGAAGCGTGCCTCCGAGCTCATAGAGCTTCTCTTTATCGTTGATCATCTCCTCGCGGGAGTAACCGGAAAGAGAGAATATGTCTTGCAGGAAAATCGCCTCTTCGGGGCAGACCTCCTGACAAAGTCCGCAATAAATGCAGCGAAGCATATTGATGTCGAATTCCTTCGGAGCCTTTTCAACGTGCGCGCGATCCGGCTCGGCATCGGCATCGATTTCGCCGGGAATAATGCGGATCGCTTTGGGCGGACAGACGAACTCACAGAGTTGGCAGGAAACGCATTTTTCACGTCCATTGGGATCACGGACAAGCGTAGGCACACCACGGTAATTGTCCGGGATGACTGGACGCTCTTCCGGATACTGCAGAGTGACGCCCTTCGAGAACATCGTACCGAAAGTAGTCTTCAAACCGGAGGCTATCTGAGGAAGAAAGGTTTTTTCCGCGAAGGACAGCGGCTTACGTTCGAGAACTTTAGTCTTAGCCATTTTTTTAGCGGGTAAAGGTGTCGTATAGGGCGATCAGTATAGTGTTAAAAACCAAATTACCGACCGCGAGCGGGAGGAGGATCTTCCATCCAAGCGACATAACTTGGTCATAGCGGAAGCGCGGGAGAGTCCAACGCATCCAGATGAAGAAGAAGATCATAAAAAAAACCTTAGCCATGAACCAGCCAACGGAGAGCAAAGTACCGAACAGGCCGGCACCCCACGGATCAGCGAGCCAGGGGAGAAAATTCCAACCGCCGAGGAAGAGGAGCACGAAGATGCTGGAGCCCATAATCACGTGGGCGTATTCTGCGACGAAGAAGAGGCCGAATTTAAAACAGCCGTATTCTGTGTGGAAACCGCCGACAAGGTCGGTCTCGGACTCGGCCATATCAAAGGGCAAGCGATTGGTCTCGGCGAAGAGTGCGACCAGAAAAATGAGCGCGGAAAGTGGCTGCCAAATGATGAGCCAGGCACTCTGCTGGGATTGAACGACACCGAAGAGATTCATACCATATTCCGAACCAGGTGCAGCCGACCAGAGGAAGACAGGCAAAATGGCCAGCCCCATGGCGAGTTCATAAGAGATCATTTGAGCCGAAGCACGGACGCCGCCGAGGAACGGATATTTACTATTCGAGGCCCATCCGGCGAGCACGATGCCGTAAACGCCCAGCGAAGAGATCCCGAGGATGATGAGCATGCCGACATCAACATTGGCTAATACGAGCGGTTGTGTGATCCCATCTGCGTCCACATAGCGACCGAAAGGCAGGACGACCATCGTGGTGAGTGCGGGCGCCAAAGCGACGATAGGGGCTAGATAGTAGTAGGCCTTGTTAACGTGGCCAGGGACGATTTCCTCCTTGAAAAGGAACTTTAGACCGTCGGCGACCGGCTGAAAAAGACCAAGCCCTGTCATGAGGTTACCCAAGATCGGTATATGTCCGATGAGCGGCACCCGTGTGCGGTTTGGGCCGACCCGGCCTTGGATCCAACTGGAGACCTTACGCTCCGCAAGGACAGAGTAGCTGCAAAGCCCCATGAAAACGGAGATCATGGCAACCGCGTAGACGACTGGCATGAGGTAAGGCAGAGATGGTTCTAGGATTTCCATATCCGGTACAAATTAAATAGCTTAAGCCTCGACGGGTGCAGCATGCGCTTCCTTAAACGCAACAGGATCATATTTAAGATTTTTCGCTTCGACGAAATCGAGATCGAGAAAGTCCGAAGCGTTGAGCGCGACTCCATCGTCAGGCAGACTGCGCCAGCGAAACGAATCATCGAACTGTGAGATCTTCGGTGCCATACGCTCCCAGACCAAGTCGATCGTTAATGAGGCAGGCTTCTCCTGCGAGAGCGGTGCAGCGATTTTTTCGAGCACGGTATAGTCAGGCTCGACGCCGCGGGGACCCGGCACAGCAGCTTTGAAGCGTTGCAAGCGAAAGCTTTGGTTGATAAACGTGCCGTCTTTCTCAAAAACTGAAAGCGAGGGCAAGACCACGGAGGCGACTTCGCTCGTGGCATTGGCGTGCGTGCCGACGTAGATGACATTAACCTTGGCGAGAGCTTCTTTACTGATGCCGAGTTCAGTCAGGTCCTCGTTCACGGCGAAGATGGTTTTGACCGCCCCTGAGTTGATCTCGCAGGCCAAGGTTTCGAGACTTGCTTCAGGCAGGTCCGTGATCAAACCGGTCACCAGCGCGCCGCGGAGGTTCGGGCTGCGGTCTTCAGAGAGAAGGAGCCCATCGCCCTCTCCCTGGTGGCTCACGAGTGAGACCTTGGCGCCGCTGCGATCTGCGATCTGCTTGTAGAAAAATTGCTCTTCGACAGAACTGTGGGCGGAACCGACCAGAGCGACATCGCCGGCTTGTAGAAGCTTAACCGCATAGGCGGCGGCCTCGTCACAAGTCGTGTGCACGCCCTCAATGGTGTAGTGCGTGAGACGATCTTCAGACTCGATCGGTTTGAATAGATCACGGCCGGAATCAGTCATCCAGGTGTCATTAACTTCGTCATTACGACGTGGAGTGATGCGGTAAATCTTACCCTCGCGGCTCCAAATTTCGGTGTTCGCGCCGATGCTACTCTCGGTGCAAATACTGTGGGTACGCTTGAGGAACCAAACGCGCATTTTAAAGCGGAAGTCCGTACTCGTCAGCGCGCCGACTGGACAAATATCAACCGTGTTGAGCGAGTAGTTATGCGCAAGCTCTTTACCCGGGTAGCAGGTAAGTGTGGAATAGGTGCCGCGGTCTACGAAGCCGAGCACGTCATCGTTGGCGATTTCTTTGCTGAAACGAACACAGCGTGAGCAAAGGATGCAGCGCTCATCGTCGAGCGTGACGCGTGGCCCCAGCCGTGTGCGCTTGGGCTTGACGTTCTTGTCCTCGATAAAGCGGCTGTAGCCACGGCCATGCTCGGCAGAAAACTCCTGCAAGCGGCACTCCCCTGCCTGGTCGCAGATCGGGCAGTCGAGCGGGTGGTTGATCAAGAGAAACTCGGTCACACCGTTGCGCGACTCTTTCACCATGTCTGAATGGGTGCGGATGTGCATGCCGGGCGAGGCATTCGTGGCGCAACCAATCGTCGGCTTGGGCATCCAGCCGATTTTTGGCGAGCCGTCTTCTTCGAGGATCGCCTCACCGGTGGCGCGGTCGCGCATAGGCATACCCATTTCGACCATACACATACGGCAATTACCCGCGATGGAAAGCTTCGGATGGTAGCAGTAGTGCGGCACTTCCTTGCCCTTGCCGGCCATCTTCACGGCTTCGATGATGTTAATTCCCTTCGGGACATCTACGTCTCGGCCATCAATGTTGATGGTGATATTTTCGACGATGCTTTCGATTTTCATTGTCTAAATCAAAGTGGTTTCCGTGGCAGTGGCCTTACCCTCTTTACGGCGGGCAGCTTGCTCTTTCGCTTTCTCGACGAACTCGTCCTTAAACTTGGCGATAAAACTCTGCACCGGCCAGGAGGCTGCCTCGCCGAACGCGCAGATCGTGCGGCCAGCTATCTGATCGGCGATGGACTTGAGCAGATCCGCATCCTCCTCGCGGGCCTCGCCATCGACCATACGCTGGGTGACTTTACGCATCCAGGGCACACCTTCACGACAAGGAGTGCACTGGCCACAACTTTCGTGGGCGTAGAAATAATTGATATTAGCGAGCGCTTCGACCATGTCAGTCGTGTCGTCCATCACGATCACGCCCCCCGAACCCGACATCGAACCGACGGCGGCGAGACTGTCAAAATCCATCGGAATATCTTCGATGCCCCAATCAAATTCGCTGCCATCTTTCAGCTTACCCTTAAAACGTTCGTCGGCGCGAAGGATTTTGGCAGAGGACCCGCCGGGGATGACGGCTTTGAGCTTGCGGCCTGGCTTAAGGCCGCCGCAGACATCGTAAATTAATTGACCGAGCGTAATATCCGCGCAGGCGAATTCATAGTAACCCGGCTTTTGCACGTGACCGGAAACGCACCAGATACGAGTGCCTGTATTGCCAGGCGTGCCTATCTTCGCAAATGCTTCTCCGCCTATCTCCACGATGTGTTTCACATCACAAAGGGTTTCAACGTTATTGACGATGGTTGGGCACTGGTAAGCACCCAGCGCAGCAGGAAAGTAAGGGGGTTTGATGCGAGGATTGGCGCGGAAGCCTTCCAGCGATTCAATGAGTCCCGTCTCTTCACCACAAATGTAGGCACCGGCACCACGGTGAACGATGATATCGCACGAGTAACCGGAGCCGAGAATGTTGTCGCCAAGAAAGTTCTTCGAGCGTGCTTCTTCGATCGCTTTTTCGAGAATACGATAGCCTTGGAAGAATTCACCACGAATATAAATGAAAGCGAGCTTCGCTTGAATAGCGAAAGCGGCGCACATCATACCCTCAATCAATTGGTGCGGGTCCTGGTGGATGATTTGACGGTCCTTGAAAGTGCCAGGTTCGGACTCGTCAGCGTTACAGATCAAATAGATGGGCTTACCGGATTTGCGGTCGAGGAACTTCCACTTCATCCCGGTGGGGAAACCGGCGCCCCCGCGGCCGCGCACGCCAGAGGTCAACACTTCGGCACAGATATCTTCCGGCTTCATGGTGACGGCCTTCTTCAGCTGCTCGTAGCCACCGTGTTGCATATAGCAATCGATGTCATTCGTGTAGCCCGGCTCATCGATGTGCTTGAAAATCAATCTGGTTTCTTTGTGCTCCATGTCAGAATTCTTAAAAGGTCGTTATGCGGGGAGGCCATTCGAGAGCTCGCCGCTCTTCATTTTAGATGCCAGTTCGGAAGCCTTTTCCGGATCAATATCGGTGTATTCGTCTTCGCCCACCATAACGACCGGGCCTTTGCCGCAATCCGCATGGCACTCCACAAATTCAAGGGTAACTTTGCCGTCTGCACTCGTGTGGCCGACTTTGCAGCCAAACTCATCTTCGAACCGATGGCAGGTCTGGTAGGCTCCTGCCAAGGCGCACGGCAGTGTGCGGCAGACGCGGACGTGGTATTGGCCCGTCGGTTCTGTGCGGAGCATCGGGTAAAAAGAAACGATCTCGATGATATTGATCGGCTGGAGATCGAGACGCTGGGCAATCCACTCCATAGCCTCGTTTGAAAGGTAGCCCTGATCTTCCTGAACCAAGTGACAGAGTGGCAGAGCCGCGCTACGCATGGTCGGGTAGCGAGGCACGAGCTTTTCGATTTTTTCGATTGTTTCAGGTTTTAAATTCATCGGGTTCAGAGATTCTTCGTTTCAGCTTTTCTCAATTTCAGCATTTCAGAGTGTCCGTTTTTCAGCATTTCCTATCGATCACACTCCCCCATCACGAAGTCGAGCGAGCCAAGGATCACGGTAATATCGGTCAGGTAGTGACCAGGGATCAGTTTATCGAGAATACTCAAGTTACAGAAAGACGGGCCACGGATCTTGAGACGGTAGGGCACGCCTCCACCCTTCGAGACAATAAAGAAGCCAAGAGCACCTTTCGGGTTTTCCGCTTCGAAATAAACTTCACCGGCAGGGATTTGCGGCCCCTCTGTCACAATCATGAAGTTCTGGATGAGCTCTTCCATGCTAGTGAGTACCTTCGCTTTTTGTGGGGCGAAAATCTTCTTTGCATCCTCGGCATAATAACTGCCTTCGGGGAATTGATCAATACACTGGCGGATGATCTCCACACTCTGGCGGATTTCAAACGCGCGCATAAGATAGCGGTCGTAGCAATCACCATTGGTGCCGATGGGCACCTCGAAGTCATATTTCTCATAGCCCAGGTAGGGCTTATCCTTGCGCAAGTCGAGGTCGACACCGCAAGCGCGCAAGTTGGGACCAGTCAAACCATACGCGATCGCATCTTCCTTGGAAATCGCGCCGATACCGACAGTTCGATCCATAAAGATACGATTACGAGTGAGCAACTTATCAACTTGATCCAGCACCGGCAGCACACCCTTGCAGAACTCAAGGACTCGTCCGAGCCAACCCTCTGGAATGTCGCGCGCCACGCCACCGATGCGAGTATAGCTGGTCGTGAAACGGGCTCCGGTCAGCTCTTCGAAGAGTGTATAAAGTTTTTCACGCTCGGTGAAGGTGTACATGAAAACCGTCCATGCGCCGGCATCCATCCCGTAAACTCCAATCCCAAGAAGGTGCGAAGATACACGAGCTAGCTCACAGCAAAGCACTCGAATGGATTCACACCGCTCGGGCACTTCAAGTGCGGCGAGTTTTTCGACAGCCATCGCGTAAGCGACGTTGTTAGCCAGTGGTGCAAGGTAATCCAATCGATCCGTGTAGGGAACAAACTGGTTATAGGTCATGTTCTCAGCGATCTTCTCATCTCCGCGGTGGAGATAGCCAAGTACAGGGTCGCACTTCTTTACAATATCGCCGTCGAGCTCCATCTTGAGGCGAAGCACCCCGTGCGTCGTCGGGTGCGAGGGACCGACGTTGAGTGCCATAGTCTCACCCTGAAGTTCGGTCTCGTGCTCGCCACTGCGGGCACCGAGGTCGCCGATCGAAATTTCTTTTGTGGTTGTGGCCATTGCTACAAATTAAACAGGTTTCTCCTTTTCCTCCGTCCAGCTCTCATCACGGGCACGAGGCTCAGTTTGACTCATCGGACCATCACCCGAAGAGACGAAGGGACCGCCCATCATCGGGGCTGGCAAGACCTTGGCGTGCGTCGATTCGGCCACGTCGGCCGCGGGAAGCGGCGTTTCGATACCAGCGAGCGGAAACTCCTTACGTAGCGGGTGGTATGGATAGGCATCCCACATCAAAATGCGGCGCAGGTCCGGATGCCCCTCGTAACGAATGCCCATCAAATCATAGGTCTCGCGCTCATGCCAGTTCGCCGCGGCGAATACACCGCATAGGGAAGGCAGACTCGGCTGGATGTCGTCCGCGCAGTCCACGGCGATCCTGAGGTATTCATGCCTGTTCGTCGACAGCAAATGGTAGATCCCGGTAAAACGCGGGCTTTGCGCGTCCCAGTCCACGGCGGTGACGTCGACCAGTAAGTCGTAGCCCGAATCATCACGCAGTGCGGTGCAGAGTTCGACCAGCTTCTCGGCGGGGCAGTTGACCGCCAAGTGATCAGCAGATTCGCGCTCGGACAAATAATCAAAACGCTGCTGCAGTTGAGCAAATTCGCTTTCGGCCATGACTTAGCTTTCCTTCCCGGCACCAGCCAGTTCCAACTCTTCGGCAGTCTCGGCTTCTCGAGCAGTCAAGTTCTTAACCGAGCGTTCCCGGCCAATCTTGTCCTGCAATTTAATCATCGCATCGAGCAGCGCCTCCGGGCGTGGAGGACATCCGCTGATGTAGACATCGACGGGGATAATACGATCCACCCCCTGTAAAGTTGCGTAGGAGCGATACATGCCGCCCGTGCTGGCGCAGGCACCCATGGCGACCACCCATTTTGGCTCGGCCATTTGCTCGTAAATGCGGCGTATGACCTCGGCCATCTTATACGTCACCGTGCCTGCCACGATCATGCAATCGGCCTGACGCGGCGAGAATCGCATGACTTCCATTCCGAATCTCGAGATATCGAAGCGTGAACCACCCGCCGCCATCAATTCGATCGCACAGCAGGCAAGACCCATCGGCATCGGCCAAACCGAGTGCTTCCGGATCCAATTAATCACAGCATCCGCTTGAGTGACAATGACTTCACCCTCCACTTTGCTATCGTAGGCTACGTTTTTGTTCTGCATCTTGATCTTAGGGTCGAATCTCGCTCGTCCTCAAAACTCAGAGAACTTAGTTTGCCACTTATCCCATGCAAGCTACAATTTGATTTTATCAGCGTGATCGGTAATAAGCGGATTCACAGTTGCGAATCCAATAACGATCTCTTTTTTTAGTGAGATAACTTTTTCGCATCCCGCACCCGACCGACCATGCCTACCTACGTATATCAGGAAATCCTCCCCGACGGCTCCGAGGGAGAAACCTTCGAGTATATCCAACGCATGGGCGACGAGGCCCTCAAGACTCACCCGAAGACAGGCAATCCGGTGCGCAAGGTCTTCCATTCTCCAAATGTCTCGAGTAAATATACCGAGGGCGCAACGAAATCGAAGTTGACCGACGAAAACGTCGAGAAACACGGCTTCACCCGCTATGAAAAAGACAAAGTGACCGGACGCTATCATAAGACGGCCGGCAAGGATAAACGCGCGCCTGATGTCGTCGACGCCAACCGGCTGAAAGGAATCCAGAAAAACGGGCTGATGTGACGACCCTGAGGCAAACGCGGGCTTGGGGCAACGCCTGGTGCCGCATGCAAGCGCAGGCGGCGCTCCGGGTGCCCAGCACCGTCGTGCCGAATGAGAGCAACTACTTTCTCAACCCGCTGCACCCGGATTTCAAGGAGGCGAAGGTCGGCGAACCGCAAAACTTTGCGTTGGATGTCCGCTTGAAAACTAGTTTTTCGTCGGCAAAACCGGCAAGGTGATGCGGGCACGTTCTTGGTCGGGGCCGCCGCCTTCGACGATGGCGCGGCGCTGGCCTTGGAGCAGAGTCATACGGTGGCCGGCGACGCGGCCGCGGTCGTCTTGAACGACGGCCTGGCCTTCAAGAATAACCTGACCTTCTTTCGGTAAGATGATCGCTTTTTTGGACGTCGCGGTGCGACCGGTCTGTTTGATGACGACGTTCTCGTGGGCTTCGATCCGCACGAGCTCGAGCGGTCTATTGACGTCCGGATTCGTGTTGGCCGCCTCCTTGGTGATGACGTCGAGGCGATCACAGGTGGCGTCGAGATTGGTCGCGGTGACGTGGACTTGCTCGGTGAAACGAAAGAGTGTTTGCTCGGGTTCTTCGATCATGCGGAGCAGATTGCTGGTCACGACGGTCTCTTGCACTTCCGTTTCGGGGGCCAGCTTGGTTTCTACCGGTGCTGAGCCGATGCTCGGGGTAAAAGCTTCGTAGCCGAGATCGGGCATCTCGGGCAATTGGACAACGACAGGGTTAGCGGCCTGGCCACGGATGATCGCGAGTTGCGGCTTGAGCTCCATAATCTGGCCGGTCACGACGGCCTCGCCATTGGTGACTTTGGGATCGCCGGTGAGCACGGCGCGCTCTTCGGCGGGATAGAAGGTAACGTGCTCGCCGGTGGCGATTTGGCCGCTCTGCTCGATCCGGACGCCGCCGTCGGCAACGATGTTTTTCACCTCGCCAACTTTGAGATTAGAATCTGTCTCCGTAGATCGCTCGGCGGACTTATTAGCGATAATCATCATTTTAGCAGCCTGCATTTGCAACGCGCCGGACATGACTTCGACCGATCCCTTAAAGAGGAAATGGTTCTCGGTGACTTGCTCACGCATGGTAATGGTATCGGCTAGAACGATGGTCTCAGAGGTCAGCGCGGAGGCGCCCTGAATCCCCAGGCCACCCGTTTCGGTAAGTATCATCTGCGCACGGCCTTTGCCCTCGGCACCGGCGATGACGATCTCACCTGACTGGCTGCGAATCGTATGGCCACTAAGGTACGCTCCCTTCGTTTCGACGCTGGAGGAACCGGAAAGATGCGCACGCTGCTCTCGTGGGAAAAACTCGGCATCATCGGCTTTAATGGTCTTACCCTCTTGAACGATGACGACGCCCTCTCGCGCAATAATTTGACGAATAGAATCCAACTCGCCGGGCGCAGCTGCAGGCACTCCACTCGCGCGCGCTTCTGGCGGGTCGGCCAACGCAATCAACTGCTCGCTTCGCAAAACCATCTGGTCGGAGACGGCATGCACGCTGCCAGTAAATTCAAAGTAATACTCTTTCTCGGTAGTACGCAGGAGGAGGCGCTCACTCTGGATCTCGGTCTCGCTGGCCGCCGAATTAGCCTGACCACCGGTTTCAATGAATGCACCGGCAATACCTTGCGTAAAGGTCACCACAGTATCGTATTTGACGACAATTTCTTTAGTCTCACCGGACCATTCCCAGCCGACACCGGAAATTTTAAAATTGGCGCCGACGATCTCGATCGCGCCATCGGAGTAAGCACGGTTTTCCAGAAGTCGCAGCGTGGCCTCGGGGCTAGCCATCGAGAGTTCTAGCGCCATGCGCTCGTCGCCCGAATAGACGCGCATCTCCATACCTTCAACGCGCACTTGTTCTTCGCTGTCATAGATTCCGCGGGCACCCTGAAGCACCCATTGGGTGTAGCCGTTGTCAGCAAAACGAGGCAGGCGAAAATTTTTTACCGGCGCGTTGGGCGCCATCTGCCCGAAAAGCGACCCGATTAGGCCACCCAGGACGAGGATGCTAAGAAATCGCGAACTACGCATAGGCATAAAGAAACCCGGAGGGGGCTCCGGGTTCCAGTCTTAATTAAATGATTACTTTTCTTCCTTCTTTGGCAAAACGGCCTTGATGTGTAGGTCACGCAACTGCTTCTCGGTCGCGATACCGGGGCTTGCGGTCATCATTTCCTGCCCCTTTTGGTTCTTGGGAAAGGCGATGACATCGCGGATACTGCTGCGCTGCGTCAAAATGGTGACCATCCGGTCGAGTCCGAACGCGATGCCCCCATGAGGTGGTGCACCGTATTCGAAAGCTTTAAGCATATAGCCGAAACGGCTCTCAACGACATCGGCTGGAATCTTGAGCACGTCTTCAAAGACTTTCTTCTGCAACTCCGGTTGGTGGATACGTATGCTGCCCCCACCGAGTTCGACACCATTGAGCACAAGGTCGTAGTGCTGACCGCGAACGGCCTTAGGGTCGGAATCCAAGAGAGGGATATCTTCGACAACCGGCGCGGTAAAGGGATGGTGCGAGGAAACGAAGCGACCTTCGTCCTCATCGAAGAGCATGAGCGGAAATTCGATGACCCAGAGGAATTTATATTCGCTAGGATCGATCGTCAGCTTGCCGCGTTTGACCAAAAGCTGCGCCGCATCAAGGCGGACGCGACCGAGAATCGCACAGGCACGCTCCCACTCACTGGCGGCGAAGAAAACGATATCGCCGTCTTCAATCTGGAGTAATTCGCTGAGAGCCGCCTTCTCCTCCTCAGAGAAGAACTTGACGATCGGAGATTTCCATTCGCCGCCTTCGCACTTGATAAAGGCAAGGCCCTTGGCCCCGAGTGCCTTCGCGGAATCTTCAAGACTGCGTAGCTCACCTTGCGTAAGATCCGCCAAGCCTTTGGCATTGAAAGCTTTGACCGCCCCACCCGATTCGATGGTAGCGGAAAACACCTTAAAGCTGGAGCTTTTGAAAATTTCACAGCAATCCTTGAGCTCGAGACCGAAACGCATATCAGGCTTATCGACCCCGAAGCGGTTCATCGCATCGAAGTAACTCATGCGGAGGAAGGGCGTCTCGATATCGACACCGATCACATCCTTCCAGACCTGCTTCATGAGGCCCTCGATCAGAGCATACATATCCTCACGGTCGATAAAAGAGAGCTCGATGTCGAGTTGAGTAAACTCGGGCTGGCGGTCCGCACGGAGGTCTTCATCCCGGAAGCAACGGGCAAGCTGGTAGTAGCGCTCGACGCCGCCGACCATCAGCATCTGCTTATACTGCTGCGGCGATTGGGGTAGTGCATAAAAAGCTCCAGGGTTCATCCGGCTAGGCACGAGAAACTCGCGGGCACCCTCGGGTGTACTCTTAAAGAGCATCGGCGTCTCGACCTCGATGAAGGCTTGTTCGTCCATGTAGTCGCGGATGGCCTTCGAGGTTTTATGGCGCATGCGGAGCATCTTGGTGTTGGTCGCGCGTCGCAGGTCGAGATAGCGGTGCGTCATGCGTAGGTCTTCGCTCACCTTGTCGGCAGAATCGTCCATCGGGAACGGCGGCGTCTTGGATACATTGAGTATCTCCAAATCGGTGGCGTGCACTTCGATCTCTCCGGTCGCGAGTTTGACGTTGGCGGTGCCGCCAAAGCGTTTTTCGACCACGCCACTCACGGAAATGACTGATTCCGGTTTGATCGAAGCGAACTTTGACTCCAAGCCCACATTAGACGGGTCGAGCACGATTTGGGTAAGCCCCTCGCGGTCGCGGAGGTCGACGAATAAAATGCCCCCGTGGTCGCGAACGGAATCGACCCAGCCACTTAAAGTGACGGTCGAACCTTCATCGGATGCACGGAGCTGAGAACAATGGTGGGAGCGCTTCATCATAAAAGCGGCGATGAAAACACCTTGCCCCCTCGAAACAAGCACGAAAACGTGTATAAAGAATTCTGACTATGACAAAGACTCTCGAACTCAAAGGCGGCCTCGTCGTGGCGCTACTCCTAATCCTCACTGGAATCGTAGGCACACTTTTCATCGTGCTCGGCCCCAAAGCCACCGACCGGTCACCGGGCGTGGTGCATGTCGGCGTACGCTACGCCAACGAAATGAGCCTCGAGTTTAACAAATACGGCAAAAACGGCCCCGGTGCGACCATCGAGCTGGTCGCCCCCGACGGCAGCGTGGCCTACAAGCATGAAAATCTGCAGATAGGCCGCAATCTTATGCCGCTCAAAGACGTCGCCAACGGTCCTTACAGCGCACAATTCAGCGCCCCGGGCTATCGGACCCGCGTCGTGCCTATCATTGTCGAAGGCCGCATGCTCAATCCCCCAAAAGACGCGGAGTTGGAAAAAGGCACACTCGCCGATTATAACATGATCGGCGTGAGGTTCGAGGTCGAGGAGTAGCTAAGCTCAGGCAGATGCAATTTTAAGTGCGGGGTCAGGCGGCCACCTAAAGGAAGCCGCATACGTAGGTCCACTCCTATAGGTGCGGGACGCGTTCCAGCAACTGTTGCGGTTTGTGTCACCCCGTGGATTTGATGGCACCCCTCTTGGGCTCTCAGGCTATTGGGCGGCCCTCTTCCCACTGCGCCTGCAGATGCCCTTCGCACTCAATTCTTCGCAATGAGCGGTGACTTGTAGGCGCTGGCTCTCCACATTAAGCGCGAGCTTATCGGCCACTGTTTTACCATACCACTCCATGAAAGGGGCGTCGATTTCGAAAATTTTATCACAATCCAGGCAGATGACCTGCGCTTGAAAAGTAGTGGGATTGCGGTTGGCCATGTAGAACTTGTAGTCGCGTCCCACGTCGACCTCTCGGATCAGGCCGCTCTCGGTCAAGATAGGCAGCGCCCGGTAAACCGTCGCCCGCGATACGGAATCGTCGATCTCGCGCGAGCGCTCCAACAAATCCTCTGCGGTGAAATGATCAGGATGCTCGTAGGCCGCATCAAAGATGGCCAGACGCTGATTGGTCACACGCAGCCCCTTACTCGTCAGGAAATCCTTGAAGGTCTCCCGCATATCGGTCGTCGTTTTGCTTTCGGCATCCATAGTCCTTATTGAGACAGTATTGAGACTCAAAAGAGAAACATGCAAGTCCACAATACGTGCTGAACAAGATTTCCGCGCGCTACCCGATCCAATTCACGCGCTGCGCATCCGCTGAGAGTGACTGGGCGACCATTTCGGTAAAGGTCATGTAGCGCAGACCTTGCTCAAACGAGGTCAACTCTACAGGCGCACCTTGGCGAATCGAGCGAGCAAAGTCTGCCTCGACCTGCCATCCTCGACTCTGCGAACGGGGCAAAGTGATCTTTTTCTCTTCGGTTTCGCCCGCTTTGGCAAAGAGCAGCAGGGTCTGAAATGCATCAAAACGGAGCGCTCCCTTCGAACCATTGAGCCGAAACTCCATCCGCGGCTTCCCCGATTCAACGCCGCTGAAATGATACACCATGCGGGCACCTGACTTCGCGAAACGTCCGAGAATACTGATACTGTCAGGAATTTTTACTTCTGTCGGTAGATCGGAGCCTGCATACTGACGAGTCTTATGGAAGACCGCGCCATCCGCCAAGAGCCAACTGGGATCGTCCTCGACCCAACGCTGCACCGTCTCATGCATGATGCCCATCGTCAGCACATTTTTACCACTCAGTGAGATGTCTTGACGCCAAGACATTGGCAGCTCTGGGCAGGCGTACTGCCCGGCTGTATGGACGACACGTACCTCAAGAAGCTGTCCGAGTTGCCCTCCAAGTATCATTTCACGGATCGTCGCATCAAAATCTAGAGAAAAGGGAGCTGGCACGATTTGGGCCACCAATTCGGGATGCGCCAGCGCAGCGGCGTGCATCGCCCGCGCTTCGGTCAGATCACAGGCCATCCTCGCCTCGCAGAGCACGTGCTTTCCATTTTCCAAGGCCGCAATAGTCGCCTCAGCATGCAAATACGGCCAGGTGCCGATACAAACCGCGTCGATAGCAGGGTCCTCGACCACCTCACGCCAATTTCCGGCTACACGCTGGATACCATCCATCTTGGCAACCGCCTCGGCCGACGCAAGGGTACGATTGGCCACAACGCTCAATTCCACGTTCTCGAGCTTATGAAAGCCTGGAATGTGCATCTTACGGGTATTGGCCCCTGCACCGATAAAACCGATTCGAAGTTTATGCGTCGTCATAATGATTTTAAAGTAGCCAGCTTTCAGCTTGTCGATGTGCCGAAAAGATTAGTGGAACGATCGTTACGATCGGTTTCTTCATGATCCAAGTTTGCCCAGATGCAATGTCAACTGCCGCTCCGTTCGTGCGGCAAAATCGGGGTTGTGTGTCACCAAAACGAGGCTCTTGGCCGACTCGTCCGTAATTTCCAAGAGCAGATCCATCACCGCCATCCCCGTCGATTCATCGAGGTTACCGGTCGGCTCATCAGCCAAGACGAGAGGCGGATCATTGATTAAAGCGCGCGCGACTGCCACCCGCTGGCGCTCGCCCCCCGAAAGCTTGGTCGAGCTGTGTCGAATACGCTCTTTCAGGCCGACCCGCACCAGCAAGGCCTCCGCGCGCTCGCGCACAGCACGGTCCACACGCCCCGCAATACGTGCACTGAGGAGCACATTTTCCAGCGCGTTTAATTCGGGCGCCAGATAGTAGGCCTGAAAGACAAAGCCCATAAATAAAGTCCGCGAGGCCGCGAGCTTCGAGAGCGAATAGCGCGTCACCTCGCTCCCCTGCCAAAAAAGCTGACCAGCATCGGCACGTTCCAAGCCGGAAAGTAGATTGAGCAAAGTCGACTTACCACTGCCTGACTCACCACGGATGCTCACGCTCTCGCCTGCGCGAAGGGCGAAGTCAACTCCGTCCAATACAGAGATCGCTTGATCTGCCCCAGGGAAAGATTTTCCGAGCCCTCGTGCTTCCAGTAAAATGTTATTCGAGTGATTCATGTTTTCAGCCATGTTTTCCAGCATCCCGTATCCCGCATCGTATCGCTATCATTCACTGCGCAAGGCATCGGCGGGCTTCAGGCGGGCGGCACGCAGCGCAGGTAAAAGCCCGGCCAAGGTAGAGATCACCAGGGCAAAGCAAGTTACCGTAATAAAATCCGAGGCTAAATAGTGCACCGGGATCTCATAGACATCATACTGCCCGAGGAAGTTTGTCTGCGTATTGCTTATGTCCGCATAGAGCGAAAGTATTTGACGACGATAGTGCAGGCAAATCATCGCCATGAGTATCCCCATCGCGTTGCCGAAAAAACCGATGACGAAGCCCTGGAAACAAAAGCTGTAGGCCACCTGATGCGGACGCGCGCCCATGGCCACGAGCAGTCCGATCTCACGTGTCTTACGGATGACCGCCATCATCAAAGCGATCGCTATGGAGAATGAGGCCACCAGAATGATAAAGATGATGATAAACGAGATCACCCTTTTCTCCTGTTCGATGACGAACAGAAACTCTTCGTTCGACTCGATCCAACTAACTGCCTTCAAGCCGGGACGCAGCACCTCGCGCTCAAGATCCACGCTGTAGCCAAAAGCTTCCTGACCGGGGCGCAACTTCAGGACGATACCATGGACGCCGTTTTCCAGACCGTAGAGTTCCTGCATGACGCGCAGGGTAGTGATCATGGTATTACCATCGACCTGCGGTGACCCCGTGCGGAAGAGCCCCACCACTTTGAACTCACGCGGTAGCAAGACTTCGTCTTGCTTTAAAGCTTCAAGCATGAGCGGTGTAAAGACCTCCACAGTCGACCCTGGGCCCGCCTTGAGTGCATAAGCGAGGCCCTCGCCGAGGAAAACGCCCTCATCGTCAAAGTCCTCCATATTTCCAAGCGTCAGAAACTTGGTGATCGGCACGACCGCCTCTTCGGTCAAAGGGTCCACTCCGCGGACAAAAGGAAATTGCGGCCGGTTCTGATGCTGGAGCATGATAACGCCTTCGGCAAAGGGTGCCGCGGCGACGATTTCCGACTGCTCTGTAAGTGCATCGAGCACATCCTCCCAATCATAAATAATCTCGTTCGAACGAATACGGATATCACCCTGCGTCTCCGTGAGTCGCTGCCTGATGCCCTCACCGAAGCCGTTCATCACGCTTTGCACAATGATCAAAACACAGACGCCAAGCATCACACCCATGATCGACATAAGCGAGAAGAAGGAGAAAAACCGCCCGGAAGGAAATAACTGCTTCAGAGCATGGTAGAGGTACCAAGGCATAAGCTATTTGATCTTTATCTTGATCCCTCTGCGCATGAAGGTGGGCACATCGAGGTCTTCGTCATTGTATTCGTTGCGGTCGGTCTTTTCAAAGTAGCCGCGCTGGGCATCGTTATCGATGAAGGTGAACTCGTCTTGGTTGACATCGGGCTGCTTCTTTTTTCCCGACAGTTTGGATCGGTGCACGGGTTTGGAGAACTGATTGTCCTGCGAAATTTCAGTCTCCAGACCGAGGACCGTGGTGATGGTTTTCTTCGTCGACGGTTCTGGCGCAGGGGCAGCCACGGCATCCATCTCCGCCTTCCCTAAAATACAGAGCTCCAAGCTCTGGCTACGGCTTTCATCAATGACCGCACCAAAGACGATATCCTCGCGCGAGCCGAAGCGCTTGGCCACTTGTGTCATGATCTCGTTGACCTTAGCGATGCCTAGGTCCGTGCCTCCAATCACGTTGACCAAAATACGATCCAACTGTGCGGGGCGGTCGCCGAGATGCAGCAGCGGGCAGATGAAGAGGTCTTCGAGCGCATCCTTCACATAGTCGCCGCCGGTCGCGGTGCCTGTGCCGAAGATGGTCTTGCCCCCCCGATCCTGGAAGACCGACCGTAGCGAGCTGAAATCTTGGTTGATCAGGCCCGTCTTAAGAAGCATCGCACAGAGCGAATTCACGCCGCGCCCGATCCAACGGTCGGCCACCGCAAAGGCATTGAGCACGCTGGTATCTTCCTCTCCTTCCTGCAGAAGCACATCGTTGGGCAATGGGATGAGGCCGTGCACCAACTGCCGCAAATCGCCGATGCTCTCTTCGGCTATGCGTTTGCGGCGCGCGCCTTCGAAGCTGAACGGCAGCGTGGCGAAGGCCAGCACGAGGGCATCTGTCTTCGCGGCGAGTTCCGCCACGACTTGGGCAGCCGCACTACCGGTGCCCCCACCAAGTCCCACTACGAGGATGATTAAATCCATATCTCCGATCAAGCGGGCGATGGCGTCGCGATCCGATTCGGCGGCCGCTTTGCCGATCTCCAGCTCTCCACCCGCGCCCAGACCGCGAGTGACGGAGCGTCCGATGATCAGCTTTTCCGCGAGGGGCGACTGGTTGAGCGCCTGCGCGTCGGTGTTGATCGCGGCGAGGCGCACGTCTCCCAAATCGTCGAGCTTCAGCCCATCGACCGCATTCGTGCCTGCGCCGCCGACACCGATGATCTTAATCTTAAGATCTCCTTGTGCGGCACTTCGGCTAAACAATATATCGGCTGTCGTATCCACTTTAATCGAAATTGAGTAAGCCCGTCAGTTTGCGCAGTATACCCGACGGCTTGGCTGGCTGTTGGCTCTCCTCTTGGCCGGTCAAGGCGTAGTGAAGCAAGCCGAGCGTGGTGCTATATTCGGGCGCGCGGAGCTCCTCAGCCACATCGGATGGCCCTTCGGAAACGCGGGCATTCAAACCAAATTGTCGCTGCGCCGCCTCAGCCATGCCGGCCAAGCGTGAGCTGCCCCCAGTCAGGACCACTCCCGAAGCAATGTCGCCCGGCACGAAGATTTTGGCGACTTCCAGCTGCTCTTTGATCATATCAAAGACCTCAAAAACCCGCGCCTCGATAATCTTCGTGATCGCGGCGAGTGGATACTCGCGGTCGCCAATAGTCAGATCACCAAAAAGCCAGACTTTTTCATCCCGATCTTCCGTTTGATAGTAAGCGCGGCCATTCTTGAGCTTAAATTCTTCAGCACTCTTGCGCGCCACCCGCAGCCCGATGCTCAGGTCGTTGGTAATATGGTCGCCGCCCACGGGCACAACTCCGGTCTTCACGATGTAACCCTTCCGATAAAGTACATAATCCGTCGTGCCGCCACCCATATCGATGACGAGGGCACCGTTTTCTTTTTCCGACTCTTCAAGTAGCACCGCACCCGAAGCTATACTGGATATAATAATATCGCTGACATCAAGATCGATCCCACGGATCACGCGCAGGCTGTCACTGACGACCTCGCTATCCCCATGAACTGACCAATAGCCAACCTGCAACTGACGCCCTTCTTTCGACAGGGGATTCTCCACTGGGCGGCCGTCGAGTGAGAAAGGATTCTGAATGTGGTGGATGTAGGTGCGCGCCCGCGGGAGCGTGCGGCGTTTGGCATCTTCCTTCGCTGCGTCCATATCGACACGTCGCACGACGCCGTCCGGTGAGCTGACATTCGAGCTCCCGACGTTGAAATTACCGATCAAATGGCGGCCAGTTTGCGCGAGATAGACTTCATCCACCCGGCTTTGAGCATTTTGCTCTGCTTTGAGAATAGTGGCGTGCACACAATCGCTCGCCTTATCCAGATCGGTAATTTCCCCTTTTTTGACACCTTTGGAAGTGCCGACCGAATGCCCGATAATGTTGAGCTCGGAGTCGCCGACAATTTCGCCCAAGAGGACGGCAATCTTGGACGTCCCGATTTCGACAGCAGCGACTACTCTGGTTTGGCTCATAGGGTGGGCAAAAGTAACATGTATTAGCTGATTAAAAGTGCATGCTTGTGGCAAATCAACCCCCTAGTCGGAGATTTGGCGAATTATGGTAAGGTAGGGGCCGCTCGTGCTCGGCTGATCTGGTCGAAGCCCGAGCCATCCGTTCGGCAAGCCTGGTCGTGCCTCTGTCATTTTGCAAATGGCCGACTGAGCCCAGAGAGGAACGGCGGTTTCTGCGTTCCGAGGCAAAGCCGACAAGTCCGGCCAGTGGTGAGCCAGTCGAACCGAGCACAGAGCGAACCGAACCAACCACCCTACCCTTTATACACGAAAAAGCCCCAACCATTTCGGTCGGGGCTTTGTGATTGGAATGTGTTGTTTGGTTTGAGCGAGTAAACTCCAGAGGAGATTACATCATGCCGCCCATGCCACCCATGCCACCCATGCCGCCCATATCAGGCATACCGCCGCCATGACCGTCCTTTTCAGGCTCGTCTGTGATCATGCATTCGGTCGTCAGGAGCAGACCAGCAACAGAACCGGCATTTTGCAGGGCCGTGCGAGTCACCATGGCTGGATCGACGATACCGGCCTTGAGCAGGTCGACGTATTCGCCAGTGGCCACGTTATAGCCCATGGAGCCCTTAGATTTAAGGACTTCAGCAACGATGAGTGAACCTTCGACACCTGCGTTTGTGCAGAGTTGGCGGAGGGGCGACTCAATGGCACGACGGACAATCCATGCACCGAGGGCTTCATCACCCTCGAGTAGCTTAGCGGATTCCTCGATCGCCTTTGCTGCCCGGAGCAATGCTACACCGCCACCGGGAAGAATACCTTCTTCAACGGCCGCACGGGTAGCGTGCAAGGCGTCGTCGACGCGGTCTTTTTTCTCCTTCATTTCCGGCTCAGTTTGTGCACCGACGTTAATAACGGCGACACCACCAGCGATCTTGGCAAGACGCTCTTGGAGCTTCTCGCGATCGTAGTCAGAGGAGGTTTCTTCAATTTGGCGACGGATTAGCTTCACGCGGCCTTGAATGTCGGCACTCTTTCCAGCACCTTCAACAATGATCGTGCTTTCCTTGTCGATGGAGACACGCTTGGCCTTACCGAGGTCGCTGAGCTGAACGTTCTCAAGCTTGATGCCGAGGTCTTCAGTGATGCAGCGGCCGCCTGTGAGGACAGCGATGTCTTCGAGCATAGCCTTGCGGCGATCACCGAAGCCGGGAGCCTTGACTGCGGCGACATTGAGTGTGCCGCGGAGCTTGTTGACCACCAGTGCAGCGAGGGCTTCGCCTTCGATGTCCTCGGCGATGATGAGGAATGGCTTGTTGGTTTTAGCGACGGATTGAAGAAGCGGTAGAATTTCGTTAAGGCTGCTGATCTTCTTCTCGTGAATAAGGATATGCGCGTCTTCAAAGTTCACTTCCTGGGCTTCTGCGTCGGTGCAGAAGTACGGAGAAAGGTAGCCCTTATCGAACTGCATACCTTCGACCACGTCGAGGGAGGTTTCGATGCCTTTGGCTTCTTCGACAGTGATGGTGCCGTCCTTGCCTACTCGGTCCATGGCATCGGCGATGATGTCGCCGATTTCACGATCCCAGTTGGCAGAAACAGTTGCCACCTGGCGAATTTCTTCGCGGTCTTTGACCTTCTTACTTTGCTTGGCAAAGGCAGCTGTCGCAGCGGCGACAGCCTTGTCGATACCGCGCTTGAGGTAGATCGGGTTAGCACCTGCAGCTACGTTCTTAATCCCTTCCCGGTAGACCGCTTCGGCCAGGACGGTTGCCGTCGTGGTACCATCACCTGCCGAGTCCGCAGTTTTGGAAGCCACTTCGCGCACCATTTGTGCACCCATATTTTCGTAAGGATCGGAGAGATCAATTTCTTTAGCGACGGTAACGCCGTCCTTAGTGACGGACGGTGCGCCGAATTTTTTGTCGATCAGCACGTTGCGACCCTTGGGTCCGAGAGTCACCTTCACAGCACGTGAAAGGGTCTCGACGCCTTTAAGGATTTTTTTGCGAGCTGCTTCATCGAATAGAATTTGCTTAGCCATAATTTGTTATTTTGTTTTTATTTAAGTGTAAGTGAGTAGCTCAGTTATGCGATCACGCCAAGAATACTATCCTCGTCGATGAGGATATACTCGACACCATCGACTTTGACGGGCGTGCCGCCGTATTGAGGAAGGAGGACTCGATCGCCCTTCTTGACGTTGAAGGGAACGGCCTTACCGTTATCATCCTTCTTGCCAGTACCCAGAGCGACGACTTCCGCCTCCTGAGATTTTTCCTTTGCGGAATCGGGGATGATGATCCCGCCGCGGACTTGTTCGTCTTCTTCAATGCGTTTCAATAGAACGCGTTCACCGAGTGGTTTGATTTTCATATGTTTTTATTATGTATGGTTTCTGGAGATTATGATTTTAACAAAAGTAGCGCACGGCATTAAAATCCGCACGCTACCGTTAAAGCTTATTTTTTGTCATCGTCGACGACTTCAAAGTCGGCGTCGACGGCATCGTCTTCGCCCTTCTTGGACTCGTCGCTTGTGGCTTCCTCGCTGGCGGCTTGACCACCATCGGCACCTTCTTGACTGTAAAGATCTTGAGCGAAAGACTGCATGACTTCCATGATCTTTTCCTTAGGAGTCTTTAGGGAATCGGCGTCGGCATCCTGGTTTTCCAGAACGGCTTTGGCCTCGGTAATTGCACCTTCGAGTTCGGTCTTCTTGTCGGCCGGAATCTTATCACCGAGATCGGTCATTTGCTTCTCGGCTTGGTAGACCATGTTGTCGAGTTCGTTGCGTGCTTCGACACGCGCCTTGAGCGCCTCGTCTTCGGCCGCGTGGGCTTCGGCCTCGCGTTTCAGCTTTTCAACTTCATCCTTATCGAGACCAGAGGAGCCGGTAATAGAGATGTGTTGCTCTTTGCCCGTGCCTTGATCCTTGGCGCTGACGTTAAGAATACCGTTGGCATCGATATCAAAGGTCACCTCGATCTGAGGAACACCGCGCGAGGCTGCGGGGATGCCGTCGAGACGGAAATTGCCAAGAACTTTATTGTCCTTCGCCATGGGGCGCTCACCTTGGAGAACTTTGATGTCCACCGCAGTTTGGTTGTCCGCATAGGTCGAGAAGGTTTGACTCTTCTTGGTGGGGATCGTCGTGTTACGCTCGATCATTGCGGTCGACACGCCACCGGCGGTTTCGATCGAAAGCGTGAGTGGTGTCACGTCGAGGAGGAGGACGTCGCGCACATCGCCTTGGAGAACACCACCCTGAATCGCCGCGCCAATGGCTACAACCTCATCAGGATTAACACCTTGGTGTGGTGTTTTGCCGGTTAAACTTTTTGCGATTTCGACGACTTTGGGTGCACGGGTCATACCACCAACCAGAACGAGCTCGCCGATCTCAGAGGTGCTGTGCCCCGAATCTTTAAGGCAGCTATTGAAAGGCCCGATAGTGCGCTGATAGAGCGCATCGCAGATCTGCTCCAACTTGGAGCGGGTCAACGTGATATTCAGGTGCTTAGGTCCAGACGCATCTGCCGTGATGAAGGGCAGGTTAATGTCGGTGCTTTGAGTCGAAGATAACGCAATTTTGGCCTTTTCTCCCTCTTCTTTAAGACGTTGCAATGCCATCTTGTCAGAACGGAGATCGATCCCTTGTTCTTTCTTAAATTCCTCAATCAGGTAGTCAATCAAAGTGCTGTCCCAGTTATCACCACCGAGGTGGGTGTCACCGTTCGTTGCTTTAACCTCGAACACACCATCACCGATTTCGAGGATCGATATATCGAAGGTGCCACCACCAAGGTCATAGACCGCAATTACCTCATCATGCCCTTTATCCAAGCCATATGCAAGGGCGGCCGCCGTCGGTTCATTGATGATACGCTTCACTTCAAGGCCGGCAATCTGCCCAGCGTCTTTCGTCGCTTGGCGCTGCGCGTCATTGAAGTAAGCGGGCACCGTGATGACAGCTTCGGTCACTTTTTCACCCAGATAAGCTTCGGCATCGGCCTTCAGCTTTTGCAGGACCATCGCGGAAATTTGCTCAGGAGCAAATTTCTCAGTCTTGCCGTTGACCTCAGCCTCGATGTAGGCGTCGCCATTTTTGCCCTCGATCACCTTATAAGGAAGGCTCTTCGCCTCTTCCTGCACTTCGGAGAACTTACGGCCGATGAAGCGCTTCGCCGAGAAGATCGTATTATGCGGATTCGTGACCGCTTGACGCTTGGCCGCTTGACCAACCAGACGCTCGCCGCTCTTAGAGAACGCGACAACCGACGGCGTGGTGCGCGCACCTTCCGAATTTGGTATCACGACCGGCTCCCCACCTTCCATTACGGACATGCAGGAGTTTGTCGTGCCTAGATCAATTCCAATTATTTTACCCATGCCAAACATTAAGCACTCGGGATGCCAGCAAAGTTATTTATTCTTAAGCCATTGATAAACAATTGGATATTGATTTTTAGCCGCAAAAACCCGAACTAATCAAACCGAAATCAACGCCAAGATGTCACACCTACTGTCACAGTATCAAGCCACTGACGCAACTGTGTGACACGGTTGGGGCTTCAATACCTCTTATTAAAAAGTGAAACCACGGATGCACACAGATGGACTCGGATAATGACAAGACCGCACAAGCAATGCCACGCAAGAATACGCCGGTCTGCCTGTGACCTCTATTGTTTTGCGAGGAGCATACACTACCAACAATTTAAGGAGATAGAGCTTCACCCGGAGGGACGACCTTCGTGTCGTCCGCCGAAGTCAGGCCGAACCGCGACGTCCAGCGGACGCGACAGCGCGCGTCCCTCCGAAAAGGAAGCAGATCCAGCACCGTGAGAGACGACCTCCCAAGAGCCGGAGTCAACTTGCTGCGCAAGTGGCAAGGGCGCTGGGATTGGTGCCGCAAGCGGCATCGCTGGCGATCATCCTTCCAACTTCGCTCTTCGAGCTACGGCGGACAAGTCGGATGCCCCTTCTCCGGTCGCTGCGCTCCCTGCGTCGAACCCTTCTTACGGGTTCTTCATCCCAGTTCCGCTAAAGCGGTAGTTAGACGGCTTCGCCATGGTACGGGCGCTGGGATTGGTGCCGCAAGCGGCATCGCTAGGCGATCATCCTTCCAACTTCGCTCTTCGAGCTACGGCGGACAAGTCGGATGCCCCTTCTCCGGTCGCTGCGCTCCCTGCGTCGAACCCTTCTTACGGGTTCTTCATCCCAGTTCCGCTAAAGCGGTAGTTAGACGGCTTCGCCATGGTACGGGCGCTGGGATTCGAACCCAGGACCGTCGGTTTAGAAAACCGATGCTCTATCCAACTGAGCTACGCCCGCATCCAAGAAATTCGGTAGGTTGATTAAGGACGCGCTTCTGGCAAGCAAATCCCGCACACCCCCTACAGGGTCAAAATGTGATTCAACGGTGAGTAGTTAGAAGCTTTTTGAGTGCGCCCGGCGTCCAATCTCGAAATAAAGAAAAGCCCCGCTTCTCACGAAGCGGGGCTGAAACTTTCAAAAACTTTTTGAAAAGAACTTAGGCGCCGACTTGGAAGCGGGCAAAGCGCTTGATCTGCATGTTCTCGCCCATCTTGGCGATCATGGAGGTCAGGACTTCTTGCACGGTTTGGTCAGGATTCTTGACGTAAGCTTGTTCGAGAAGGCAGGACTCGCTGAGGAACTTATTGAGTTTGCCTTCGACGATCTTCTCGATCGCCTGGGCGGGCTTACCTTCGGCTTGGCTTTCGGCGACTTTGCGCTCGGCTGCGATGATCTCAGGATCGACCTGTTCGCGAGAGACGCAGACGGGGTTGGTCGCCGCGATGTGCATGGCGATGTCTTTCACGAATTGCTTGAAATCCGCGGTCTTGGCGACGAAGTCACTTTCGCAACTGACTTCAATCATAACGCCTACCTTACCCCCCAAATGGATGTAAGTGTCGATGAGGCCGTCGCTGGCATCGCGGCCGGCTTTTTTAGCGGCGGTTGCCATGCCCTTCTTGCGCAGAAGCTCTACGGCTTTTTCGAAATCACCTTCGGCTTCGACCAAGGCTTTCTTACAATCCATCAGTCCAGCACCTGTGCTTTCGCGCAGCTCACCGACCATTTTAGCATTAATTTGTACACTCATATTTTCTAAGTTGTTTAAAATTCTTAAGATATCAGTCCGCAGTCGACTACTTGGTCTCCTCGGTAGCTTCTGGCGTCGTTTCAACAACGGGCTCATCGGCCGCTGCTTCAGGCAGAGAGGCTTCCGCTACCTGGGGAACAGGAGCGTCATCTTCACCATAACCGGCGGGCAGAGTCACCTCTACGTCACCTTGCTGCTCGAAGACTTGCTCGCGGATGATCGGGCCGGCGCTCTTTTTCACTTTCTTGGCTTCGCGCTGAGACAGACCATTTTGGGCGGCTTCAAGAATGGTTTCGACGATAATGCGAATGGACTTCACGGCGTCATCATTACCAGGAATCGGGTAATCGAGCACAGTGGGGTCAGAATTGGTATCGACCAAGCCGATTACGGGGATGCCGAGGCGGTTGGCTTCGGACACGGCGATTTCTTCGTTCTTCGTGTCCACGACGAAGACCGCAGCGGGTAGCTCTGTCACATCTAGCATGCCTTCGAAGTTGCGGTTCATCCGGCTCATTTGGCGGCGGATGGCGGCTTCTTCCTTACCGGGAAGCTTCTCGAGTTCGCCTTCCTGATCCATTTTAAGGAACTTGCGGTATTTCGCGAGCGAGCTCTTGATGGTTGTAAAATTGGTCAGGCCTCCACCCATCCAGCGATTCACACAGAAAGGCATGTTGCAGGCAGTAGCCGCTTCACGCATGATTTCCTGCGCTTGCTTCTTCGTGCCGATAAAAAGCACATCTTTACCGGAAGCGACCGTCTCTTCGATCTTGGCGTAGGCCTTTTCGAGGAGGGCGTGTGTTTTCTCCAAATCGATAATGGAGATGCCGTTGCGGTTGTCGTAGACGTAGGGCTTGGACTTTGGATTCCAGCGGCGAAGCTGGTGGCCGAAGTGAACGCCTGCGTCAAGGAGGTCTTTAGGTGTGGTATTCATGGTGTGTTCAAAGCCCGGAAAACCACTCCGGGAGAAACGATGTTTCTTTTATATGTGTGTCGGTTTATGGGGCGAAATGCCCCGCTCTCCCTGCCCCTAGTGAACAGGAAAGCGGAGATGGATAGCAATCGAGTGCATCAAGGCAAGCGTAAAGGCGGAAAATCTGCGGTTTTAGGCGGCTACTTAATTAAACGAACGTCCACAACCACAGGTGCTGCTGGCATTTGGATTCCGGATATCGAAACCTTTGCCGCCCAGGCCGTCGTCAAAGTCGACCACGCTGCCGTCCAGATACTCCAGGCTCGTCGCGTCGATCAGGAATGAGACGCCGTTACTTTCCAGTATTTGATCGTCATCTTTTTTGGCATCGAAGGACATGCCGTATTCGAAGCCCGAACATCCGCCGGCTTCGACAAAGATGCGGAGACGTTGCCCATCGGTAGCTTTATCAGCCTCTAATTTACGAATTTGTGCGACTGCTTTATCTGTGAGCGTGATCATAGGTACACGAAAAGCGTCCGAACTCCATCTGTCAATCCGAGTGCTCTATATGTTTGAACTGTGTGGCTGAACGAAGTTTGTTTCTTAGCGACATGAGCCACATAATAAGCACTAGCGGTCAACATCCTTGGAACTTCACGCGGAGAGGGGGCATTTTTCAAGTGCAACTCAACACCGTCGAAGATCTGCGCGCGCTGGACACGCTCGATCCGAAACTTTGGGTGGCTCTGAGCTGCCCGGTCAACGATCTCGAAATCGATCGGCGCACGCTCTCACTCATCGATAACGATGCCGACGGTCGGGTGCGGATCGAGGAAATGCTGACCGCGGTGCAATGGACGCTGGCCCGCCTCTCTAAGCCGGAATCCCTCTTCGACGGCGGCGACCTCCCCCTCGCCGCAATCAACAAGGACGACGAAGAAGGCGTCAAACTACTTGCCTCGGCCAAGCGTATCCTCGCTAATATGGGCGCGGCCGATGCGACGACGATCTCCGTAGGGCAGGCCGCTAACATTGAGCAAATCTACAGGAACTCACGTCTGAATGGCGACGGCGTGATCGCCAAGGACGCCTGCGACGAGCAGGCGGTGCAGGACTTAATCGGCGAGATAATGGACTGCCTGGGTGCCGAAACCGACCGCAGCGGCGAACCGGGCGTGACCCAAGAAAAAACGAAGCGCTTTTTCGACGAACTGAAGCTCTACGACCAGTGGTGGACAGAAGGTGAAGTGAATACCCGAAAAGGCGAAGACGTATTCCCCCTCGGTGAGTCCACACCGGATGCATTCAAGCACTTCCTCGCGGTGGAAAAGAAGATCGACGACTTTTTCGCCCGTTGCCAACTGGCCGCTTTTGACGAGCGAGCGGAGGCCCCACTCAACCCGAACACCTCCCTCTATTCCGCGATCTCTGACGAGGATTTTTCACTGCCGCGTCAAGACATCGAGCGCCTACCACTGGCCAGAGTAGCCCCGACTTCGACCGTGCCCATTTTCGAAGGGATCAACCCAGAATGGCGCCAGCGGATGCGTCAGCTCAGCGAGAAAGTCATCCGACCGCTTGGCATCGGCCCAGGAGATTCATTGGAGCACGAGGAGTGGCAGGAGGTGAAAAAACGCTTCGGAGCCTACCGCAAATGGAGGCAGTCCAAACCCGAGACCCGCGTGGATAAACTCAAAATCCAGCGGGTCAGGGACCTCCTTAAAACGGACCTCCAGGACAAAATCAACGCGCTGCTCGACGAAGACGCTCAACTCGCCCCCGAGATGAAAGCTATTGACAGCGTTGAAAAGCTCGCCCGCTACCATCGCGACCTCGTCGCACTGCTCAACAACTACGTTAATTTCAAACAGTTCTATGACGAATCCGTCTCTGCCATTTTCCAAGCGGGCGAACTCTTTCTGGATGGACGTGAGTGCCACCTTTGCCTCCGCGTCGGCGACCCCACCAAACACTCCGTCCTGGCAACCCTCTCCCGCGCCTTCGTTGCCTACTGCGAATGCCGACGCGAAGACTCGCCCGCCAAATTTCACATCGCTGCAGTCTTTACGGCCGGCGATTCGGCCAACTTAATCGTCGGCCGCAACGGCGTCTTCCGCGACCGGGGCGGACTACTCTGGGATACCACAATTGTGCGCCTGATCGAGAATCCGATCAGCATCCATGAGGCCTTCTTCCGCCCCTATGTGCGTACTGGCCGTCTCATTGGCGAGAAAATCGAGCAATGGGCAGTGACCCGCGACAAGGCGATGCAAAAACAAATGGAAACCGGCGTCGACACCATCGGCAACGTATCCAACGGTTCTGGTCAAAGCGCCAGTAGCCCTGCCTTTGGAGGAGTCGCGGCCATGCTGGCAGCTGGTGGAATCGCCCTCGGCGCCGTCGGCGCAGGCCTGGCCTCGCTCTTCAATACCATGAAGTCACTCACCTGGTGGGAACTACCCCTTGTCATCCTTGGAGGCATCTTGATGATTTCCCTGCCCTCCATGCTCATCGCCTGGCTCAAACTCCGGAAACGCACACTCGCTCCCCTCCTCGACGCCTCAGGTTGGGCAGTCAATGGGCGCACTCTGATCTCCGCTAAGCTAGGCCGAAACTTGACAACGCGGGCGACACTCCCGCTCGCAGCACATTGCCACTTCGACGAGCGCGTCGGTGTCCGCAACAGCCTATGGGCGGCACTTGGGCTCACTCTAATCACATGTCTGCTAGCATGGATTTATATAAGCATAATATTGTGAAGCATTTTTCATGCTAGTTTGACAAATCCGCTTGCGATACTGCACCCAAAGGGATTTCATGAATCCCGTGAGTCAGCCTAAGTATATATTCAGCGAGTTGCATTTCGAACTTCTGCGGATGATCGCCGAAGGTGTTATGGCCTTTGTCAATGAAGCTCAGCAAAATAGAGCCGGCCGATTCGAGCAGCGCGTCGCAGTGAAACGAATCCAAGAAGCCGACTCCAAGATCGAAGAGTTTGGCTGTCATGTCGTCGGTGAAGCCCGGCAGGTGGCTAATCGCATCCTTACCCATAGTGCACAAACCCACCCTATTGGCCAAATCAGTGGCCAGCTCAGAACAGAGAGATGCAAGCCAGCCGCGGGATCCGGCCTAGAGGGCGCCGAATCGGCAACAGGAGATACGATCTATTTCAGAGCATGAGTTCACAAGGATTTCAACAAGTACAGAAGCAAGCACAGACACTCGTTCTGGCGCCGCAGCTGCGCAATTCCCTGAAGATCCTGCAAGCACCCGCCGTCGAACTGCGCACCTCCATTTTGGAGGAGCTGCAAACCAACCCGCTACTGGAGGAACTCCCGGTTGACAGCATCAGCGTCGAAGAACACCGAGAGTCGACGAATGAAAATGAACGCGAAGCGAACGAAGAACTCGACTTCAACGCAGAGGACTTCAGTGCATTGGAGCGCATGAGCGAAGACATGCGCGAACAATTCGCACAGGAAAACTCCGGCCAGTCCTACACCGCAGAAGATGAAGAGCGCCGCGACTACTTCCTAAACTCGCTGACCGAAAGCGTCTCCTTGCAGCAGCACTTAATCGAGCAGGCCGAATTGACCGACTGTGACGATCAAGAGCGCGAAGCTCTTTACTATCTGATCGGCAGTTTGGATGACAACGGCTATCTCACCGAGACGATCTCCAACATCGCGCTGACTTCACGCATCCCCTACGGCATTGTGCAAAAAGCCACAGCGCTATTGAAAACCTTCGATCCTCCGGGCATTGGTAGCGAGAATATGGAAGACTGCTTAGCCATGCAACTCGAACTGCGTGGGCGCGGCGACTCACTCGCCTCTAAAATCCTACGTGAGCATTTCAACCTGCTCGTTCGCCGGCGTGTGCCCGAACTCAAACGCAAGACAGGTGCCAGCCCCGAAGACATCCAGGATGCGATCGAAGAAATCTCCACACTCGAACCCGCCCCAGGTAAGCGCTTCAGCGCCGACAGCAATACGGTCATTGAGCCGGACGCTAGCGTCTTTCAGGATGAGTACGACGAGTGGCAGATCGTCCTTAACAACGACTACATACCCCGCCTGCGTATCAGCGGTGTTTACAAAGACATGCTGGCCAAAGGCAACTTAAACAAAGCCGAAAAAGAGTTTATGCTGGAACGCATGCGCTCGGGCAAATTCCTCATTAATTCGATCGAGCAACGCCAGCAAACGATCGAGCGTATCACCCGAGAGATCCTCAAATTCCAAAACGAATTTTTCGAAGTCGGGGTCTCCAAGCTGCGCCCACTTACCATGAGCACCATCGCCGAGACAGTTGGCGTGCACGAGACCACAGTGAGCCGCGCTATCGCCAATAAATATATCCGCACCCCGCACGGGGTCTTCGCATTCAAATACTTTTTCACCCCCGGCTACAAAGCCGGCAACGGCGAGTCAGTCTCGAACAAAACAATCAAAGATATGATCAGCCAAATTATTGAACAGGAAAACCCAGCTAAACCTTTCAGCGATCAAAACATCGTCGATCAGCTTAAAGAGAAGGATATCAAGATCGCTCGCCGTACCGTAGCCAAATATCGCGAAGAGCTCGGCATTCTGCCGACCAACCTCCGCCGGCGCTATGATTGAACCTTAGTGTAGCCCCACGTATTACCCTAAACCCAGAATGGTGGTCGAGGAGGGACTTGAACCCTCACGCCTCACGGCACATGACCCTTAATCATGCGTGTCTGCCAATTCCACCACTCGACCGATGGACTACGTATGCGTAGCGAAGTTGGAAGGTGATAGGTAGCTTTTTTGGGAGATCAACATAAAATTCAAAAAAATTGCCAACTTCCGCAAAAAGGCCGTCCGCATGCTTGTATGTTGAAGTAATTTACTCTACCAACATGTATACATTAACCACAACTCACGTGCCCGCTCTTCACGCGGTCGCGTTTATCCCTAATAGTCATGGCTGACACACCAGCAAACAACAAACCTGAGGCGCCCCAACAGGCCCTCGACCTGAATTCACTTTCCGGCCTAGATTTCGGCCCGAATTGGGCGGATGCTAACGCTAAGCCTGCACGCCCGAAGCACTACGGTTCTGAAGCAACAGGCAAACGCAGCAGCGGAAGCGGTCCACGCGATCGACGCTCCGGGGGCAGTCGCTCGGTCGGTCGTGACAGTCAATCCGAGCGCCGCGGTCATCCAGGTGGTGAACCAAGTCGGCGCGATGAACGCCGCGGTCGTCCCGCAGCCCCTGCTCCCTTCGTACCGACGGTGGAGGTCGACCTCTATCCGCAGGACGAAGCTTTCGAGGCACTAATCAACCGCCTGCGCTCCAGCGCACGGACGTATCAGCTGTTTGATATCGCGCACCTGCTCCTGGAAAAACCCGACCGCTACATCGTCGTGGTCTCGCCCAAGAGCTCCAAAGGCGGCGAACCCGCGCAACTTTACTACTCGGTGCCAGGCCACCTCCCCTTCGAAACGGAAGAGGAGGCAATCAGCTACGTCATTACAAACCATCTCGACCTATTCTTCGACATCGAAGAGATCGAAATCGACCCGCCCAAGGGTAATTTCCAGATGATCAACCGCTGCACTATAACTGGAGAACTCCTCGGGCCGCCGAACTATCACCGCTATCAGGAGTTCATCCAACGCCACTACGCGGCCCGCATTAACGGCATGTCCTTCGAACGATTCACCTCGAAGATCGAAGGAGTTAAAGAACAGGAGCAAATTGACGCTTGGCTCGAATCGATGAAAAAGGGTGCGCGCTACATGGTCAAAGACCGCCAAGAGGGGGAACCGGAATCGTTTGAGACACTTGATGCCGCACGCCACTTCCTTTTGCGGCACCGCAAGGAGCAAGTCGTCGGCAGCAGCGAAGCCGTTCGCTTCGCTGGACGGGACCTCGAACGGCTCCCAGCAAGCAACATCCGGAAATCTGTCGAAGCCTACGTCGAGCATCAAAAGCACTTTCCGCTCGATTCGGCCAACAACATCCGTGGACGCCTACGTCGCCATAAATTCACCGTCTACAAAAAAGGTTCCAAGGGGGTTTCCTTTGTCTGTGCGGTCAAGCGCAAATTCCGAGACGCCTCGACTGTTTTTACGGATTCGATACGCAACTTGATCGATTTCATCGAGAAGCATCCAAATATACCCGCCTCCAAATTACCGAAGGAATACATCGGTATCGACACTGAAAAACAGAAGCCGGAAGAACTTAAGATGACCGAGGCAGAAGTCCAAGCTGCCGCAAAAGCCAAAGCTGAAGCCGAAGCCAGACACGAGGGAGACGCCACAACCGATGCCACCACTAGCACCGAAGCCGCCCCTGCCATCAGCGTAGATGCGAAAGCGTCTACCCAGGCCACACCTAAGGCAGAATTGAGCGCGGAAGACGAAAAGAAGCTGCGTCAACTCATGATTGATCTGCGCTGGCTGATCACCGAAGGCTATGTCACCGAATACGGAGATGGCCGTTTGTTTGCAGCGCCTCCAATGCCAGAAGCTAAACCGAAAGCGCTCAAGCCGAAGCCGGCGACAAACCCAGAGCGGGAGCTCAAAAGTAAGACTGAAGCAGAGCTTCAGGAAGTCACCGCGCAGGAGACCAGTTCCGAGATTGTGGCTACAGAGCCTGAAGCTCAGGCCGAGCCTTCACCCGAGGCACCCAATACACCCGAGGCATCCGATACACACGAGACAGCCGCTGGTTCTACGGCGGGAGCGACGATTGAAGCAGTCGTAGAGGAAACTGCGGCCCCCTCCTACGCCACAGTTGAAGGATTATCGCCGAAAGACCCCGATCAGGCATTAGAAGAAAAGTAAACCTAATGCGGGCGTCGCTTTAGCCATTACAAAAAAATCTGCGTTCGTTTCAAGGGAGCTTTCCAGCAGTGCCCTTAATCGGGTGCCATTAAATCCACGGGGGCGAACACAAACCGCAACAGTTGCCGGAACGCGTCCCGCACCTAAAGGAGCGGACCTACGTATGCGGCTTTCCCGCTAAGCGGGATGGCCGCCTGACCCCGCGTTTAATATGGCAGCTCCCTTAATCCTCTTCCAACCAAAGCAGTTGATAAGGCTCTAAGTCGAAGTCGTCGTGCGTGGAGATCGTTCGCTCACTGAGAACATCCTTGAAGAAGTGCGCTAAGCCCTCCGTGCGTAAACGGCGCATATTGACCGTTTGTGGGGCATCGGAAAAGTTGGCGACTACGACCAGTCGGTAGCCTTCGTTCCAACGAAGGAAGCTGATCACATGGGGATTATCCGTATGCAGTAAGCGCATCTGGCTACCGGTAAAGGCCGGGCAGTTTTTACGGCGCTCAAAGAGCATCTGGATATCGCGAAAAATACGCACACGCGGAGAGCGTTTCTTTTTTTTGAGATCTTTAAGGAGCGCCCAATTCATCTTTGGACGATGCACCCAACGACTGTCCTCTTTCTTTTCTAGATCTGCGAGATAATCGTAATCGTTTAACATGCCCCACTCTTCCCCAAGAAAGATGAGCGGGATGCCTCCGATACTGCAAAGCACACCATAAAGCATGCGTATGCGACGCAGCGCCATCTCAATCTGAAATTGCTCCCTCGGTCCTCGCCACCGATCTTGACGGCACTTTCATTCCTTTGCCAAATACGCCCGATAATAACAAAGATTTGATTATACTCAAAGAATCTTTGGTCGCCACAAAATCGAAACTCGTGTATGTAACAGGTCGACACTTTGAGTCTGCCATCGACGCCATCGAACAATACGATCTCCCGGCACCCGACTGGATCGTATGCGATGTGGGTAGCGCGATCTATAGGCGCGACAGTGACGGCTATCATGCTTTCTCCGCGTATGAAAGGCACGTCGCAGCAATGTCGAGCGGCGTAGACCGGCAGGTAATTGAAGATACACTTAGCACCATCGAAGGCCTGGAGCTACAACCCCTCGAGCATCAACAGCGCTTCAAGACCAGCTATCAGTCATCGGCTGGGGCCGTGCAACAATTAGTCGAACGGATCAACATTCGACTCAAGGAAGCAATGCTTCCCTACCACTGCATGGGGAGTCTGGATCCCTTCTTAAACTGCGGCTTGCTGGATGTGATGCCGAGCGGCATCTCCAAAGCCTATGCGCTTATATGGCTAAGTAAGCACGCAAACTTTCACCCGGACGAAGTGATCTACTCCGGCGACTCGGGTAACGACTACGCAGCGCTAGTCAGTGGATTCCGCGCGATCATCGTCGCCAACGGCAGTCCTGCACTCGCGGATAAGGTGAGCAAGAGGATGCACGAGCGCGGCCTTCCGGATCGACTCTATCTGGCTAGGAGTCCGGCGACGAGCGGCGTGCTCGAAGGTTGCCGCCACTTTGGCTTATTTCACACCGCTAGCTAGAACCGTCTGAAAATTAGGCTCTTCTGATTCGCGTGCGACGACGTTGACTTCGATTTTACGAAAGCCAGTAGCTTTCAATTGCTGATAGAGCGCATTTTCAGAAAACCCCAGCCAGACGTCGGCATAGAGTTCACGGGCTTTCTCGAAATGGTGCTCGAGAAGATCGATAATGATCAATTCACCTCCAGGCTTCAATATACGGTAGGCCTCCCGCACCGCGGCCTCGGGATGCTGCGCATGGTGCAGCGCCTGACTGAGCAGAGCCAAGTCGACGCTGTCGGATTCCAAGGGCACCTCTTCGATATCACCGAGCTTATAGCTTAAATTGGCAAAGCCGTTTTTCTCAGCCAACTCACTCCCGAATTCGACCATCTTCGGCGAATTGTCGATGCAAATGACTTGTTCGGCACGGCGCGCCAGCAATTGCGAGATCAAACCCTCGCCCGCCCCGAGATCAGCAATCGTAATTTTGGGAGTGAGGTGGAGCAAAAAATGTCCAATCGCCTCCCAGCTACGCCCGGGGCAGTAGTTTTTACCCAAACGCCCAGCAACCGAGTTGAAATATTGCTCTGACTGCTGCTTCCGCTTTTCGAGAATACGCTTTAGATTCGCGCAGTCGGAGGCAATCTGCTCTGAGGCCTCGACCGAGGCACAGGCAGCCTCCATCAGAGCCAAGCCCTGAGTGTCGAAATTTCGGTTGATCGCATAAAAGGTCTTCTTCCCCTCCCTGCGGTCGTGGACGAGTTCGCCTTGCCGCAGCAGACCTAGGTGTGAGGAAATACGCGACTGCCCCATGTCGAGCACCTCCTGCAGCTCGGCGACTGAGAGCTCCTCACGAGTCAAGAGGGAAAGGATGCGCACCCGCGTGGAATCGGCCAATAGTTTAAGGGTTTCCCATGAATCTGCCATGGAAGACAGTTTCGGTGAATTAGATACTGGCTGGCAAGCCAGCATTCATCATCGGATTCGCCATGGTATTCTCTGGGGGCGAGTTAAGCGACAGGCTCAAAGAAATTCTTAAGCTGAGCCAGAGCATAATCGCGGTTGAGGTGCGCGATCATATCGAGGGGAATATTCTTCGGACAAGACGCTTCACACTCACCGATATTAGTGCAACCTCCGAAACCTTCACCGTCCATAGTTGTGACCATAGCCAATGTGCGGCGATGCTTCTCCGGCTGGCCCTGTGGCAGACTATTCATATGCGCCACCTTAGCCGAAGTGAAGAGCATAGCCGAAGCGTTCGGGCAAGCGGCAACACAGGCCCCGCAGCCAATACAAGCGGCCGCATCCATCGCGTAATCGGCCGTTTGCTTGGCGATGGGCATGGCGTTGGCGTCGACTGCACTGCCCGCACGAGCCGTGATAAAGCCTCCCGCTTGAATAATCTTATCGAGTGGCGAGCGGTCGACCACCAGATCTTTAATGACCGGAAACGGCTTGGCGCGCCATGGCTCAATAGTGATCGTCTGACCGTCATGGAAGTGACGCATGTGCAATTGGCAGGCGGTGGTTCCATTTTCGGGGCCGTGCGGCTGCCCGTTAATCGTCATCGAACACATACCGCAAATACCTTCGCGGCAATCGTGGTCAAAGGCCACAGGTTCATGACCGTCGGCAACGAGCTGCTCTGAGAGAATATCGAGCATCTCGAGAAAAGAGGAGTCCTCGGAAACATCAGAGAGTTGATAGGTTTCGAATTGACCAACAGAAAGGCGGTTCTTCTGACGCCAAACACGGAGTGTGAGATTCATTGTTTTTTCCATCGTTCGTATGGGTTGGCTTATTTGTAGCTGCGGGTCGCCAGTTTAACGTTTTCGTAAATCAGTGGTTCTTTGTGGAGCTGCGGCGCAACATCGTCGCCCTTAAACTCCCACACACCAGCGAAGGTGAAGTTTTCGTCATCTCGGAGCGCTTCGCCCTCTTCGGTCTGATGTTCGACTCGAAAGTGCCCACCACATGATTCCTCGCGCATGAGGGCATCGCGACACATGAGCTCGCCAAAATCAATAAAGTCGGCAACCCGCCCTGCTCGCTCGAGTTCGGGGTTCAGACCGTCGGCATCACCGACGACACGTAGATTCGTCCAGAATTCCTTGCGAAGTTCCTTGATTTGTTCGATCGCGGACTCAAGGCCTTCCTTCGAGCGTGCCATGCCACAATACTCCCAGATTATGTGCCCGAGGCGCTTGTGAAAGGAACGGGGCGACTCGGTTCCGCCTATGGCTAGGAAGCGATCGATCCGGGACTTCACATCGGCCTCAGCCTCCGCGAAAGCCGGATGATCTGTCGTCACTTTGCCAGCCGCGGCAACGCCCTGCTCGCCCAGATAATTGCCGACCGTGTAGGGCAGCACAAAGTATCCATCGGAAAGACCCTGCATTAGAGCCGATGCACCCAAGCGATTGGCCCCATGGTCCGAGAAATTGGCCTCGCCGCCGACAAACATGCCGGGGATGGTCGACTCCAAGTTATAATCCACCCAGAGTCCGCCCATGGTGTAGTGCACGGCGGGAAAGATCATCATCGGTGTCTCGTAAGGATTGTCTCCTGTGATGCACTGATACATGTCAAAAAGGTTTCCGTAGCGCTCCTCGATGGCTTTCTTGCCGTCGCGCTTGATCGCATCGCGGAAGTCCAGAAAAACGCCCAGACCAGTGGTCGCAACACCACGTCCCTCATCGCAGACTTCCTTTGCAGCCCTCGAAGAAATATCACGAGGTGCCAGATTGCCAAAACTCGGATACTTGCGTTCGAGAAAGTAATCACGATCCTCTTCTACGATGGTGTTCGGGTCGAGCGCCCCCTTGCGGATTCTCTCCGCGACTGCGGGGTCCATCGGGGCCCAGATCCGACCGTCATTGCGTAGCGATTCTGACATCAAGGTCAACTTGGACTGCTTATCACCATGCACGGGAATACATGTGGGATGGATTTGAGTGTAGCATGGGTTAGCAAATCCAGCTCCTCGCTTGTGCGCACGATAAGCAGCCGTCACGTTACAACCTTGTGCATTGGTCGACAAAAAGAATACGTTACCGTATCCACCCGTTGCCAGGATGACGCAGTCGCCGGCGTGGCTGGAGACCTCACCAGTCACCATGTTGCGGACGACGATGCCCTTGGCGTGGCCATCGACTTTGACGAGGTCAAGCATCTCATGGCGGTTATACATTTTCACCTTACCGAGGCCAATCTGCCGGCTCAAGGCAGAGTAGGCACCGAGCAGCAACTGCTGACCGGTTTGACCACGCGCATAAAAAGTACGGGAGACCTGTGCACCACCGAACGAGCGGTTCGCCAGAAGACCGCCATACTCGCGTGCGAAGGGCACTCCATTGGCCACGCATTGGTCAATAATATCCGCACTCACTTCGGCGAGGCGATAGACGTTGGCCTCGCGGGCGCGATAGTCGCCGCCTTTAACGGTGTCGTAGAAAAGACGGTGCACGCTATCGCCATCATTTTGATAGTTTTTTGCGGCGTTGATACCCCCTTGCGCGGCGATACTGTGCGCACGACGCGGGCTGTCCTGATAGCAGAAGCAGGCAACATTGTAGCCCTGCTCAGCTAAGCTAGCTGCTGCCGCACCTCCGGCGAGACCCGAACCAACGACAATTACGTTATACTTACGGCGGTTGGCCGGGTTGACCAACTTCATCTTAAACTTGTGGCTCGTCCACTTCTCAGCAAGCGGCCCCTCGGGTATTTTGGAATCCAGATTCATGTATTTTAGCCCTATTTGGAATGTGTTTCGATGGTAGCAGCCGACTCGGTCGCCAAACCGCCGGTGGGATCCGACTTAAGGACGCCGGCCAGCGTCGCGAGTGGGATGATCGCAAACCCTAGGAAAACCACCCATCCGTAAACTAGCGCAACCCGATCGAGCCGTTTGCGCCAGAGCGTATTGCGAAGACCGACGCTCTGAAACATACTGCTGAAGCCATGCGTGAGGTGCATGCAAAGTAGCCCCGTTGCTAAGATGTAAAAAGCCGAGACCCACCAAACCTGAAAGCCGGCGATCATCATGTCGTTGACATTAAAGGTCATGACACCGTGGCCGTTTTTCATGACAGCTTCACCATGCTTGACGAGCGGCACTTCCATCGGTGTGAGCACCCCCGCTTCTTCATACTGCATACCCGGCACGCTACGGGCGGTAAAATGCGCGATATGGAAAACGATAAATGCAAGCAGTATGATGCCACTCATCCGCATGGTGCGCGAAGAGTAGCTCGCTTGGATCGTCTTCTTATCCTGGTAGCCTTGGGGACGCGCCTTGCGGTTATCCAGCGTCAAAGTAATAGCAGCCCAGATATGAATCGCTATACAAACGAGCAAGAAGAGTCGAATCCCCCAAAGTGCGGACGCCGGCAGCACATGATGGAGCTTATACGCGTAGGCATTTATGACCTCCGCACCGAGGAATATCTGCAAGTTCCCCAACATATGCCCCATGACGAAAAGCACGAGGACGAGACCGGTAAGCGCCATCAGTATTTTGCGACCGATGGTAGATTGAACAAAACTACAGAGAGAACTCATAATGGAATGGAGGTATTAATAGTTTTAATACGGCTATGCACTTTGGCGACCTTTTCAAACCCCGAGCAGTATGCAATCCATCTATTAGTGGATACAATGAATTATATTAGCAGGGCTTTATTGGTTTCACCACAACCCTGCTTCTGAACAAATGGGCGACTCGAAGCCTTGTCCATCCTTAAATTAAATTTTCTTATTTAAAAATTAATCAGTAGCAGCTAAACTTATTCAAGTGGCTCTTCCGTCCTATACGGTGAAAAGTATTGCCAAGGATTCACACCAGAGAATTGAATGCACGCCCGTGAGCGGCACTCTAAAAAGCGTCGTAGAACTGGAAATTTAAAAACGACAATTTAAGGATGAAGTATATTTTTGTAACAGGTGGCGTAGTTTCTTCGCTCGGTAAAGGACTCACATCGGCCGCACTCGGTGCTCTTCTCGAACAACGCGGACTCAAAGTGCGCCTGCAAAAATTCGACCCATATTTGAATGTCGACCCTGGCACGATGAGCCCCTTCCAACACGGCGAGGTCTACGTGCTCAACGATGGCGCGGAGACAGACCTCGATCTGGGCCACTACGAACGCTTCACCTCAGGGGAATTGACTCGGCTCAACAATCTGACCTCCGGTAAAGTCTATGAAACGGTCCTCGCCAAAGAAAGACGGGGCGACTACCTGGGCGCGACCGTCCAAGTGATCCCCCACGTCACCAACGTGATCAAAGAGCGCATCTACGCGGGCGGCGGTGAAGATGTCGATGTGCTCATCACTGAACTCGGCGGCACGATTGGCGACATTGAGGGCCTCCCCTTCCTCGAGGCCATGCGTCAATTCGCCCTCGAGGTGGGACGCGGCGATGTGCTCTTCCTCCACTGCACGCTTCTACCCTACCTGAAGGCCGCCGGCGAACTCAAAACCAAACCCAGCCAGCAATCGGTCGCCAAGCTTCGTGAGATCGGTATCCAGTGCGACATACTCGTCTGCCGCACAGAAGAGCCAATGACCAATGAGATGCGACAAAAGCTCTCTCTCTTTTGCAATGTGCCCGTCAAGGCCGTGATCGAAGAGATGGATGTCGAAACTTCTATCTACGAACTACCGCTTGCACTGAAGGCTGAAAACATCGACGACCTCGTGGTCGATCACCTCGGTCTTGACGCACCGGATAGCGACATGAAGGTTTGGCATGATGTCGTCCGCCGCCTCAAAGCCCCCAGCCACAAGGTCGAGATCGGCGTGGTTGGTAAATACATTGAGCTTCAAGACGCTTATAAGTCCGTCTACGAATCCATTATCCATGGGGGTATCGCCAACGATACGAACGTCCGCATTGTGCGTATCGACGCTGAGGACATCGAAAACGATCCCGCCAAGCACCTCGCCACACTCGATGGCATTCTCATCCCCGGCGGCTTTGGCGACAGGGGGACCGAGGGCAAGATTGCGGCGGCCAAATTTGCCCGCGAGCACGACATCCCTTACTTCGGTCTCTGCCTCGGCATGCAGATCGCGGTAATTGATTTTGCCCGCAACGTGGCTGGTCTCGAAGATGCCAACAGCACGGAGTTCGATCCCAAGACGCCGCACCCTGTGATCGACATCATGGAAGACCAAAAAGACCTTACCACAAAGGGCGGTAATATGCGGCTCGGAGCATGCCCCTGCGAGTTGGCCGAAGATAGTTTCAGCTTTCACGCCTATGGAAGGAAAGACATCCAGGAGCGCCACCGCCACCGTTACGAATTCAACAACACCTACCGGGAGCAACTGGTCAAAGCCGGCCTTCGGATCGGCGGGATCAACCCCGAACGCGACTTGGTCGAAATCGTCGAAATCCCGGAGCACGCATGGTTCGTGGCTGTTCAGTTCCACCCCGAGTTCCAATCCAAACCTAACGCCGCCCACCCGCTCTTCGCGAACTTCATAGCCGCGGCGCTTAAATATAAAAAGTAGCTACTGCTTTGCTCAAGCACCCCGCGGGGCCTATGCAGATGGGTGAGTCTTACGATCCGGAAGACTCAGCTAAAACAAGAGCCTGAGCGACAAAGCGCTCCGCGGCCTCACGCAGCTTGTTCGGGGGTAAAGCACCCGAAGAGAGACGCGCACAGTGCCAAAGTCCTCCCGAGGCTGAACAGAGCTCTCCGGGCACATAGAGCACGCCTTGTTCGATACAGCCCTTACAAAATACACTCTCCATCCGCAAGTCACTCCCCTCAGGGGCTCGCAGCCAGAAGATCAGCCCTCCAGCGGGCTGATGCCATTTCCAACCCACTTCCCTGAGACCACCTTCGCGAAGCGCATGGTCGAGCACGAACGCTTTCTCGGCATAGTGTTTTTGTATAAATGCCAAATGCTCTTGAAATAGGCCGGCATCCAACACGCGCTCGATAATAGCCTGATTGAAATGCGCTGAGCCAAAATCCTGATGCCCTTTTATGCAAAGAATTTTCTCCAGCCATTCGGAGTGAGTGCAGCATCCGTAACCGATCTTCAAACCTGTGGCGAAGGGCTTGGTGTAGGTGCCGAGGTAGAGTTTGGGAAACGGAGCAAACTCCGGCATGCTTAGAATCGATGGTGCGGGATGTGGCGCATTAAAATAAAGTTCTCGGTAGGCAGCATCTTCGATCACGGGGATCTCATAGCCCACGTCGAGCAACACTCTGGCGATGGCTCTTTTCTCTCCCAAACTGAGCGAACGGCTGCTCGGATTGCAAAAGTAACTCACCAGATAGATCGCTTTTACTTTCGAACGTTCACCGGCGGAATCGAGTTCGCGCAAAAGCTCGGCCAGGCCATCGGCCTGGATGGCACCATCGCCCTCGCACGGAATGCCAATCGGCCGAAGACCCAGGCCTCTGAGCATTTCCAAACAGACGAAATAGCTCGGCTCTTCGACCAGGACGATGTCCCCAGGATCGCAGAGCGCTTGCACAGCGAGGTAAAGCGCCTGCTGCGAGCCGTTGCTGATAAACATCGCAGCCGGATCGAAAGCCTCGGCGCATTCCCCAGGTTGGGCCGCCAAATACTGACAGGAAAGTTCGCGCAGGCGACTGCGGCCTTGGTTCTGTCCGTATTGCAGCGGCTCATCGGCCAGCCCGCCCTGCGTCAACTCGGCAGCGAAACGACCGACCAAGCCCCGCGGCAGCGCTATATTATCGGTAAACCCGGCAGCCAAAGAGAGCAGGTCCGAATTGGCCAGCGCACGCGCCATTAAATCAACAATCACCGGTGAGGCGATCTCGCGCCCCAGACGCGAAAAGCTAAGTGCAGTCTCTGAACTGGCCATTAAAAAAGGAATTGCGTTTGATCTCTGCGGCGTAGCGCTATTAAAAATCCCTATCGTGCCCAAGCAGACCTCCCGCCACAAGCAAATGATTGCCAATGTTTCCATCTTACTTCTCTGCAGCCTCTGCATCGCCTACGTAGGCTTAAATGCCTATGCAGCGATCCTAGCGGATTATTTGATTTTCCCTGCTCCAGCGAGCAGTTACCAAGACGACGCAACTATTTTAAAACTGCAGACCAGCGACGGGGAGACGATCTCAGCTTACTATCTGCCAGCAGGAGGCGACAAAAAGCTCCTCATCTACAGCCACGGCAACGGCGAAGATATCGGCGACGCACGCCCGCTCCTAGAGCAGTTCACTCGCCACGGGGTCTCGGCCCTAGCCTACGAATACCACGGCTACGGCACCAGCTCAGGCAATCCCAGCGAGGACGGTTGCTACGCGGCGATTGAAGCGGCCTATGCATATGCCACTCAAACCCTAGGCTACCGATCCGATCAAATCACACTCTACGGGCGTTCATTGGGGAGCGGCCCTTCCTCTTGGTTGGCCGAGCGCGAGGCCGTTGCCGGTTTGATCCTAGACGGCGCCTTCACCTCGACTTTCCGGGTCCTGACGCATGTAAAAATGCTGCCATGGGATAAGTTTGATAACTACGCACGTCTACCTCAAATCCAGAGCCCGGTGCTTCTGATTCACGGCACGGAGGACCGCATCGTCCCCTTCAGTCATGCACTGAAAAACTGGGACGCGATCGAAGGATCCAAACACCGCTTCTTCGTCGAAGGCGCCGGCCACGGCAACCTCATCGAACTGGCGGGTCAGACCTACTGGGACACCGTTATCCCTTTTCTAAAAGGAGACCTTAAATGACACCACGCGCCCTGATGATCCTTCACCCCGGCTTTGAAGAAATCGAAGCGGTCGCTCCGATCGACCTTTTGGCCAGAGCGGGCGTCCAAGTCATCCAGGCCAGCACGGACACAGGACTGCTTGTTACCGGCCGCAACGGCATCACCCTGCAAGCGACAAACCTGCTGAGCGATCTGGAGGACGAGGTCTTCGATGTAGTGATGCTTCCTGGCGGTCCCGGCATCAGACAACTGCGGGGCGACATCCGTATCATCAAGTGCCTGCGCCGCCACCATGAGAACGAAAGACTCGTCGCCGCCATTTGCGCGGCGCCCCTACTGCTACTCGACGCTGGATTGCACCAGGATATCGCCTATACCGCCCACCCCAGCACAAGCGATGAACTCAGCGCTGCGCGCTACGAATCGGTCGTCATCGATGGCCACTTCATCACTTCACAAGGTGCCGGCACAGCAACCGAATTTGCTCTGGCTGTCGTCAGCGCCCTCTGCGGCCAGGACTGCGCCCACAAGATTGCAACATCCATCTGCTGGTCACACCCGACCACCCAAAGCCCCACTTAAAAGACACATAATTAAAATTGGACGAAACCCCACAACTCCTCCCGCGAGATAAGCTACTTCGCGACAACTTCACTCCCGCCGAAGCCATCCTCTTCGGAGTCATGCTCCTGCTGTCCCTCCTCGTTTTTTGGCTTGGCGACCCCCGCTCTTTTTGGTTGCTGGGCTGCCTGCTGATCCTCGGGTGTTTAACGCCTGTCATCCTCAAAACCCACGAACAGACCCATCCTTTTTTCGTCGACCTACTATGGCCTAAATTCTGGATGTGCACTGCACCCGCCTGGATACTCACGCTTCAATTCATCATAGGTCTTACCCAAAACCCGCTGGCCACAATCGATATCGGCAAGCTGACCTATCATGTTCTAGAACCAATCAATACTTGGCGCCCCACTTCAGCGGCCGAGACGGGAACATGGCTCGTCCTCTTCGGCTTCAGCGCGGCCTACATTCTGACGACTTCGCTCTACATCGTGCCCAAGTCACGCTCCTTTTTCGAGCGCCTCCTGCCTTGGCTCTGCTTCGGCTCAGTGCTCGTCGCGGTCTTCGGTTTTATCCAGAAAGGCCTGGGGCTGGCCAAACCACTCTTCACGCGTGGCACCGGCTCGGACGATTTCTTTGCCTTTTTCCCCTATGATGGACACTGGGCAGCCTTCGCGATACTGTGGTGCTGCGCCTGCTTTGCAATGGCACTTCTCTCGACCCGCTATGAGGACAACCCTACTTTTATTCACTCCATCGGACCTTGGTATTTAGCCGGAGGGACGCTTCTGGGCGTGTCTGGCCTGATCGTTGATGCGCCTCTCCCATCCGCCATCCTTTTGCTGACGCTCTCGATTATGCTGCTCATCCTCGCAGTCCACTTTTTAGCGAACTCAAACGATATCCACCGTAAGGCGATCTCTACCAGCAGCGGACTGGCCGCCTCTATCGCATTTGCCCTTGGTATCATACGCATCTTCGAGGACAACGCGTTCCCCGCTGAAAGCACTGACTTGCGTCGGGCCGCGTGGCACTTGTTCCAAGAGAACCCCATCTTCGGTTGGGGCTTCGACAGTTATGGTAGGTTACTCCCTTTCTACGGTAGCGACACGCTTTTGGGGCAGCCAGCCGAACGCGCCGCATCCGACCTCCTTCAGTTTCTAGCCGAGCTCGGAGTCTTTGGCTGCCTCATTGTTCTCGGGTTCTTGATCGCCTTTATTCTACACTACACCCGCAGGAGGCATAATATACGCCTAACTAACCATCTTTTAATTGGATGTGGAGCCGTACTCGTGCTCGCGTGTGTCGATACGCCCTTCATGTCACCCAGTGTATTCTGCAGCTTCTTTGTAATTTTCTTCAGCGCCCTACGTTGGGGCGAATTGAGTCGTAGCAAAATCGACGAGGTCGATGCGGCACGACCACAACTAGTCACCCCAGAGAGCGAACGTAGGGTGCCTTTCTTTACTAAGCCTTATGAGGAAAAAGAAAAATGAGCCAAACACACTTTGACTACCTCGTGCTCGGGGGCGGCAGCGGAGGCTACGCTGCCGCCCGCACTGCGCGGGAAGTTTACCAACACGTCGCCATCGTTGACGGAGCCGAGACGCTCGGTGGTCTCTGCATCCTTCGAGGCTGTATGCCCTCCAAAACACTCATTTACTCCGCTGAAGTGCTCCACCTTGCTCAACAGGGCAAGGCCTTCGGTCTCAAGATCCCCGAAGCTGCAGCAGATATGGCCGCAGTCCACCAGCGTAAGCTCGATATTATACAAGAGTTCGCAGACTATCGCCAAGAGCAACTCCACAGCGATCGCTTCACCCTTTTCCGCAGCCATGCCAGGTTTATCGACGAACAAACCGTCGAACTCACCGACGGCACCCGGCTGACTGCCGATCACTTTATGATCGCAACCGGATCCGTTGTATCCACCCCAGAGATACCAGGCCTTAAAGACGTGCCTTACTGGACGAGTGACGATCTACTCGACCTCGATTTCCTCCCCGAAAAAGTAATCGTCCTCGGAGGCGGCATCGTCGCATCCGAGCTCGCGCAGTTCCTCCGCCGTATGGGCAGCGAGATCATACAAATCCAACGTAGCCCTCACATCCTGAAAGAAATATCGCCAGAGGCCGCCAGAGTCATTCAGCAAAAGTTCCGCGACGAAGGCATTGAACTCTATACCGGCACCCAGTTGGAAAACGTCACTCACATTGACGGCCAGTTCATCGTCACCTTTCGACACGAGGGCATTCAACGCATAGCCGAAGCCTCCTACCTTGTTAACGCGCTCGGCCGTCAAGCCGCCACCGCGAAGCTCGGCCTTAAAGCTGCTAACGTGACTACAGGTGAGGATGGTAAAATTATCTGCTCTGCTCTGCAACAGACCAGTAATCCGCGCATCTACGCCTGCGGTGACGTCACAGGTCCGCACGAGATCGTTCATATCGCGATCATGCAAGGCGAGCTCGCTGCACGCCACGCCACCGGACGTGCCGCCGCCCCCGTGAACTACGATAACTTGCTCAGCGTCGTCTTCACTGACCCACAGGTCGCTAGCGTCGGCCTGAGCGAAGCCCAACTCAAGGCGCGGGGCGTCGACTACTTGAGCGCCGACTACCCCTTCGACGATCATGGCAAATCCATTCTGATGGAAGCCAAGGCTGGCTACGTCAAAGTATTCGCCGAGCGCGCAACGGGCGTTATCCTGGGAGCCGAATGCGTCAGCAAAGACGGCGGCGAACTGATACACGCTATGGCCGTCGCAGTCACACTAAAGGCCACAGTCAAGGATCTACTAAAAGTGCACTGGTACCACCCCACCCTCTCCGAGATCTGGAGCTACCCGCTGGAAGCTATCGCCGATGAGCTGTGAAATAAGAAAGCTTGCTATTCCCAGGATAAGGCGTCTTTGTCCCGCACTTTCCGGTGAGCGCACATCGTTTGTGCACCGCCAACTTGTTTCGGTCCGTCATCGATGAGCGGTTGATTTAAGATTCACACAACCGTCATCGATCGCACCCGCGCCCGCGAATTCAATATCGGCGCACCCACTTATATGTCCGAAATAACATTTCAGGATCTTGCCTTGGCGGATCCGATTCAGCGTGCGCTCAGCGCCAAAGGCTACACCACGCCTTCACCCATCCAGGCTCAAGCCATTCCAGTTCTTCTCGAAGGCCATGACTTACTCGCCTGCGCTCAGACCGGCACGGGTAAAACCGCTGCCTTCGCACTACCCGTGCTCGACGGCTTCGCCCGGAATCCGCGTAAGCCCTTTCGCCGGGGCGTGCGCTGCCTCATCCTTACCCCCACTCGCGAACTCGCGGTGCAGGTGACTGAAAGCTTCAAAACCTACGGCGAGGGCCTCGGCCTTAAAATCGGCATGGTCTTCGGCGGCGTCTCTGAAAAGCCGCAAATCAAAACCCTCTACGGAGGACTCGATGTACTCGTGGCCACCGTCGGCCGCTTGCTCGACCTGAAGCAACAAGGCCACATCGACATCTCGCAAGTCGACACGTTCATCCTCGACGAAGCCGACCGTATGCTCGACATGGGCTTCATTCGTGACATTCGCAAGATCGCCGCCGCCATACCGCAACAGCGCCACACCTTACTTTTCTCCGCCACCATGGCACCCGAGATCACAGAGTTGGCCAATAGCCTACTCCATAACCCAAAGGAAATTCGCATCGCGCCACAAGGTACCACTGCCGAAAAAATCGACCAACACGTGCTCTTCGTTAAAAAAGCCGACAAACAAAACCTTCTTCTCGACCTGCTCAAAGAACACACCGAAAAAGCTAACAACAATGAACTTAGCCTAATTTTTAGCCGCACGAAACACGGCGCAAAAAACCTCGCGAAAAAGCTCTGCAGCTTCGGCATTGAGGCGGACTCGCTCCACGGCAACAAATCTCAAAACGCCCGCCAAAAGACGCTCGATGACTACAAACGCGGCAGGGTTCGCGTGCTGGTCGCGACGGACGTCGCCTCCCGCGGGATCGACGTTAAGAATATTACTTTGGTCATCAACTTTGACCTTCCCATGGAGTCGGACGCCTACGTGCACCGCATCGGCCGGACCGCACGGGCTGGCGAGAGCGGCAAGGCCCTCTCCTTTTGCTCCGAAGACGAAGTCGCCCTCTTACGCCAAGTGGAAAAACTGATCAAGCGCCCCGTGCCCGTGATGAATAGCCACGGCTACCACGCACAGCAGATCGAGCATCACCACACCAGCGGTGCGCCTGCCCAAAAGCCCAAACAAGGTGGCGGAGGCGGCGGCCGAGGCCCACGCGGCGGCAAGCCCAAGCCCCGCAGCGACAGCCGTCCCAGCGGCGGCTTCCAGAAGGCAGCCAATGCCCCCCGCAGCAATCGCAGCCGCGGTCGCAATCGTTAGAGTATGTTGCTTGCGTATTGACGAAATAAGATCCGTCATTAGCTCTCATTTAATCGCCATTTTGAAAGCGGGTATGGTGTAGTGGTAACACGTGACCTTCCCAAGGTTGAGCTGAGAGTTCGATTCTCTCTACCCGCACCATTTGTTACTTTTGACATTCAAGATGTTACAAGCAACAATCCTACTCTTCGCTATTTTTAGTGGGTAATGCCACTCCGTGCTCTGATTTTAATGTGCCCGTTTTGAAAGATGGAATCAAGCGTCTGGTCCTGTAAGTTATGTCAACCACTCCTCCGTGTCTCTGCGCCTCCGTGGTAAAACTCTCCGGTCTGGCCCCTCAGGCTATTCCTCATCTCTGAAGTAATTGAGTGTTCCGATTTTCATTGATCCACTAAAAATAGCGAAGAACCTTTTAAAGGAGCGAATCCTCTTCCAGATTAGGAACTTGAGGGTCGC
>JACKQG010000409.1_pt1 | contig 62957 bp, 60 predicted proteins | sample 8237621 | NCBI WGS metagenome assembly JACKQG01 (sample SAMN15677084, study PRJNA649215) | marine metagenome | biome: marine; feature: Black Sea; material: saline water; isolation source: suspended particulate matter (SPM) from the Black Sea western gyre | collected 2013-06-09/2013-06-10 | depth... | reverse complement strand
GCCAAAGTTACCCGAGCCGCTTGTTTCAAAGCCGGTGTTGGCAAACGAGCCGTGTAATATTTGCCGGTTGTTAAGCACCACATCACCAGCATTACAAATAATAGGCACGGCTTCGGGCAGCCGTTCGGTACCGGCCTCGGCCATTAGTTTCACAATGTCTACGCGGCCATGTTTGTGGGTGCCTGGTAGTACCCAAACGCCATTAACGGCGGTACTGCCATAGACTTGACCCATAAAGTTAAAGCCGTGAATGTCTTCATCAAAATCAGGGTTGTCCCAGTGGGTGTCGCCATCTTGATGCCAAGACACGGCGGCACCTAGCCCGGCATCTTTAATAAACAGGCCTTCGTGAAAGGGCGTAAAGTCACTGCCGTTAATAGCTTCGGCCATCTTTAACAGCCCCGGGTGGGCGTAGGTGACCAAACAGGCCTTAGAGAACTGTAGCGAGCCGCCAAGGTACACAGGGGTCGCCTGAGGGGCATCTGCGCCGGGTTTAGGTTCAAATAGCTTAACCTGGTGCCGCCCGTTCGCCATTGCTGTGCCGCCAAGGGGGTCAGACAGGGGTTTTGCCCATTGCAGGGTAAACCCAGTGGTGTCTGCGCCTAGGGCTGGCCGGCCTTTGGCGTCGGTAGTGGCCCCCATTTCAGTCGGGAAGTTGTCACGCATTGCGTCTAGATCGTTTCTAAGATCGCTGAGCTCTTCGTCACGTAGAGCGTTTTCAAAGATGTAAAAACCATAGGTTGAATAGGCTTCAAGAATATCACTGTGAATGTCGCCATTGTCGTTAAACCGCAGCGGCCCTCGGTTGGGTAGGGCTAGGGCACGTTTTTGACCTTCAATAAGGTACTGTCGAACGGCATCAGCATTATCGCCATAGTAGGCAGCGCACGCCTCTATAGATTGAGTAATATCTTGCATAATGGGACCGCCTCTATGATTTGGGTCGCCGGGCACAGTGCTGCGGCGCCCTTATAATTTTATGCATTGAGTATATTTATAATTGTCTTTTGATTCAAACATTACAATGTCGTTGGCCATCATGGCGACCGACATCAGTGGGCAGCGCATACTTTCACCACAAAAAAAGCCCCTTAACTCGCAAGGGGCTTTGTTCTATGTAGCATTTAACGATTTAACGATTTAACGATCTAACGTCGAACGTAAGTAACGCCTTCATTCTGCAGAAAGAATAGGCCTGGTCGTCACGTATATAGACTTGATTTTGCCACCCTCTATGAGTACATCAAAGACATCCTGGCTGTTTACCTGTTTGCCATCAATAACATCTGAGACTTGCCATTCTGTCGTCACCCACTGCTGTAACTTGCCATCTTTGCCAGTAAAGTCGTTGGCGATGGAATACATGTGAGTCCATTTGGGGTCTGAATTAGCAAACCATTCGGTTAAAAAAGCAACGTGAGCATCTGGCCCATCAATCTTTTGTCCGTTTGGTGCCCATCCTTCAAAGTCATCTGCATTGGTGTTGCGTATGGTCTCAAGGTCACGATCATTGTGGGCTTGAACATAATCAACCCATATGTCAATCGTGGACAGATCGCCAACATAGATAGGGATTTTAGTTCCCTCTGTTGTGTCATAACCGATGATGGTTTTGCTGGGTTTCTCGCCGGCCTCATGATGTCCGGCAAACGAAAACTGGGCTAGTAGCAGTATGCTGATACTTAATAGTATTTTATTCATAAAACTCTCCAGAATTAGATGTTTTTGTTTAGACCTACTAAAAGGGCTTGCCTGATCATATCGAGTCTAGTCATTGATGTATAGATATGGAAGGGGTGCTTTCTGTGCCTCTACGATCGGTCAAAAGCATCATCTCGTGTTAGGTCTCATAAACGTCCTTGTTTATGAGGTTCTTTATCGGGAGATAAAGGTGGATTTCCTAGGAAGGGGTAACTCACTAAGGTTTCCATCTGTAAGACGACGCTCGTTGCCTCTTTAGATTCAAGTTATTCAATATTTCTGACTAACGCAGAACTACAGACCTATCTTTATAGTCTAGCGTTGAAGGGTGCCCGTTCTGTATACTTATACCTATAAATTAGACAAGACATTCAGACTTAAAGGCTCACCTACAAGGGTTCGTCAATGGACAAATTTCTTTTTGGTTTAACTGCGGTTTTTGCAAAAATGCCCAATAGGGTACTGCGGTCTAAACGACTAGTCCTTGTCGTATTGACGTTAGTGTCCATAGGCATGTTTTATGCCATGGCCACACGTACAGTATTTGATCTTTCGTCTGAGTCTTTTATGCAAGATGAGAGTCCAGCGCAGATGGCATTGGATGAATTTAGGCGGCAGTTTGGTAGCGATCGGTCAGTCTTTATCATTTATAAACCAACCGACGGCGATGTTTTCTCAACCCAGTCTCTCACTGCTATGCAACAGCTCACCTCTGATTTAGAGAACTGGCAGAGCCTTGACCGCGCGAAATTTCCGGGTGTAGATTTAGACCAACTGATTCACATTCGTCGTGTTAAGTCACTGGCTAATATTCGCCTGCAAGAGAGCGTGGGCGATGCACTACTGTCGGGCAGGTTACTGCCAAAGGCGCTGCCAGAGACTGCCGAAGACCTTAATAGCTTTAAAGCACGAGCTATGGCACAACCCGATTACGTGTCGTCTTTTTATTCCAAAGACGGCGGCTATGGCGGCATCTTAGTGCAAACCGACTTTGGTACCGTACCGATCGAGGGTTACGAGTCAGCGGTTGACATTGCAGGGGTAGAGTTAGACGACAGCTTTAGTGACTTTGACGTGTCTTTTGATGAGGCGGCCGTCATTCAAGAGGTTGAGTACAGAGACGTCGACCCACGGGACTATCTAGACTTTAGTGACGCTCTGGGAGCGGTCTATGGTCAGTACGACGAGCAATTGATGTATTACCCCGTCGGTGAACCGACCATCATGAGCCAAATGCAAGATGTGCTTGAGCAGCTGCGAATTTTGGGCTTTCTCATGGTTATTATCTTTGCGGTGCTACTGTGGGTGCTGTTTCGCTCAGCCAGTGCGCTGGTTTGGTCTATGGTGACAATCACTCTAAGCGTGGCCTGGTGCTGGGGCGTCACGGTACTGCTAGGCGTAACACTGTCTAGTATGATTGCGCTAACCATATTGCTTATATTTTCAGTCGGTATTGCAGACTGCGTACATGTCATGAGTGCCTATTTCAGTTTTAGGCGAGAGGGCATAGAGCACTATGCAGCGCTGACTAAGTCATACGAAAAAGTAGGCCTGGCTATTTTGCTCACCACGGTAACAACCGCTGCAGGTATTTTGGTTCTGGCCACCTCTAACCTTGAGCCGATTAGAATCTTTGCCTTGATGTGCGCTTTTGGGGTTGTGCTAGCGTTTTTCTTCACTATCGTGTTGTTACCCATACTGTTAGATCTCTGGCATCCCACGGCTGTTTCTGAAAAGGGCAGCGTAGCGGATCGTCTGGGTGATCGATGGCACGCTTTAGGCAACGTACCTAAGCTCGTCATTGCATTGGCGACGACAACCGCCATTTTTATCGTCCTTGGTGGCATGCTTGGCCTGTTTATTAATACCGTTATCGCGCTGACCTATTGGATTATTAACGCCCACCAACAAATACTGGCCCGCGTGCCCACTATTGTTGAGGGTGCGCCACGCCTCATTCTGGCTTTCTTTGCTATCATTTTGGCGCTCTGCATCTATGGCTCGACCAAAATTGTCATCGACACCAACATTAGCGGGTTATTTAAAGATGATCATCCCTTAGCCGTAGCTGTCAATGTTGTTGACAACAATATGGCTGGGTCTCAGGACATGGAAGTTATGATCGACACTAAGACGGTTGATGGCATGCTTGATGTAGACCTTTTGACTGCGGTTGATGCGTTGCAGACTAGCCTTGAGGCGCGCTACCCAAACACCATCGGTCGTACCTATTCTCTGGCGAATATCGTCAAAGACACCAACCAAGTCATGAACGACGACAATCCTGAGTTTTATCGCATTCCCAACAGCAATCAGGCCGTGTCACAGCTGCTGTATTTGTTTAATAGCGCTAACCCAGAAGATCGGCGCAATCTGGTGTCAGATGACTATAGCCGATCTCACATTGCGGTTACCTCCCGCAGCATGGGCTCCTTTGGCTATCAACAGATGTTTGCTGAGGTCGAACTGGATATTGAAGCAAGGTTCGCTCATCTTAAAACCGCCTATCCCGACCTAGAGATTGTCCTCACTGGTACCATGGCAACGTTCATGGTGGTGTCAGATGAGATCGCACGCTCCCAATTTAACGGATTTGCACTGGCATTGGTGCTGATCAGTTTGATCATGATTATCACATTAGGATCGCTCAGGGGTGGGGTAATGGGCATGATACCCAACGCAATACCCGCGTTTTTAGCCTTTGGGTTAATGGGGCTGCTAGGTATACCACTAGATACAGACACCTTACTGATTGCGCCGGTTATATTAGGGATTGCCGTTGATGACACCATTCATTTTATGACCCATTACAGGGTTGAGCTCACCAAATCCAAAAGCATTAGCATCGCGCTTGAGAGTGCCATACGTGAGGTTGGCCAGGCCGTCATGTTCACCACCATGGTTATAGGGTTGGGCTTTGCCGTGCTGAGCTTCTCAGATTATCTGGGCATGGCAAAAGTCGGCTTCTTTGGATCACTGTCTATCTTCTTTGCCCTGTTTTGTGACCTTTTCTTAATTCCGGCCATGATCATTGTATTTAAGCCATCCTTCGGCGTAGAGAACGTCGACACCCGTATTGATTTCAAAGGAGTGACCGCGTGACACTGTTTAAGGCCCTAAGATTTGTTTGCATCACAGCACTTGCCGTTAACCTGGCCGCTGAAGAGCTCACCGGTGAGGCTATTATGCAGACAATGGAAGATACTCGACGATCGACCAACGACTCGTCGTTTACTCGACTTAAACTCTCAAGCTGCACGTTTGGCGTTAATAAAGGTCGCATTGCGTGCGCAGAGCGACCCAGAGTCAAAGTGCTTGAGTCTGTGTCAATTAATCACGGTAAAGACAACAAGGACACCAAGAGCCTCAGCATTACCTTAGAACCCCCAGCAGAAAGAGGCATAGGCATGCTTACCTATGGTTATGACGAAGCTGGGCGTAACAATCAGACTTGGCTGTACCTTTCAGCGCTTGGCCGAGTAAAACGCATTGCCGGCGGCGATTCAGATGAAGAAACCGAACCGGCCTCGATCTTTGGCTCAGAATTTACCACTGAAGACACCGACACCGGTAAGCTGGCCGAATATAGCTTTCAACGGCTCGAGGACACCATTCAGAGCGGTCGCAAGGTGTGGAAGGTTGAGTCTCTTCCTAACGTCGAGAGAGCCAAGAAAAGCCGTTATTCGCGCACGGTGCATTACATAGACCAGGAACGCTACGTTGTCCTGCGTTCAGAGATGTATGACAAGTACGGTAAAGAGATCAAGCGCGTCATGGCCTCGCGAGTTGAGTTAGTCAACGACAACTGGCTAGCCCGGTCTGTCACCATGATGAATCTGGTGAGTAACCGCTTGTCCAATATGGCCTTTGTTGAAATCTACACCGACCTGGACATTAATGACGCCTTTCTTACCCAGCGCACGCTAACCGATAACGCCTACCGCGAAACGGGCCTTGAAGCGCTTAGAGCTCAAACCCAATAGGTTAATGACCCGATGCTAAAGCGTTTATCTCTCTACCCGTTTGCCATGCTGCTGCTGTTACTAGCAACAATGGTTGCTGGGCAGGGCACTAAGCCTGACGAAACTGCAGGCGATCCCTTTGGCGACGAGCTAAATTTTGACGATGACCTGTTCGGCGATGCCTTTGATAGTCCTGAGACTACTAAAGAGGCCTCCTGGCTAGACGGCTTTACCGTTCGATTAAGCCAGCAACTCTATTGGCAGGTTAACAATCACAGCGTAGAGCCAATACCGGGGCTACGCATACCCAAACAGGCAGACCTTGAAAACAACCGGCTGGGGCTTAATTTTCGCTATCAGAATGCCTTTGCTCCAGGTTGGTTACTGCAGTCCACCGGCCAGGCGCGCTGGCACTGGAAAGACGACTACGAGTACCAAGCCAACAACGATAATATTGCCACTGAATACCGTATTAACGAGCTTTATCTGCAGCGTAGTTTTGGCCAGCAAAGCCTTAAATTTGGGCGCCAAACCGTGGTCTGGGGCGAAACCGTGGGTAACTCAGTGTTGGATGTGATTAACCACACCGAATTTCGTGATTTCACCATCATAGATATAGAAGACGCGCGGCTTAACCAATGGATGCTGGTGTGGGACGTGTTTGATGCCAACAGCCAGTGGTCTAGCTTTATCAACCTTTATCCCGAATTTAACCCTGTTGCGGTGCCGGGCAGTCCCTTTTACGCTAATACAGGCTACAACATTGGCGACTATAGGCGCGGCAGCCAGACTCTGTTTGAGGCCGGGACCCAATGGCGCAAGTCTTTTGAAAGCAGCGACATCTCTTTCATGGCGGCATACCTATACGAAAACCAGCTACGTTATGACTATCCTGTGGCGGGCTACGGTGACGCACTTGCAAACAAGAACGATTTTGTCCTGCTGGGTTTTAGTGCCAACCGCGCCATGGGTAAGTTGCTGCTTAATATAGACCTAGCACTCAGCCTCGGCGTACTGCCTAACGAATCTTTCTTTCCAGGGGTTACCGTTGCGGGTTCGGGCCTGGACATCGAAAAAGACCAAATTGGCGTCTCTTTAGGCTTTGAATACGCCATCTCAAGTGACCAGTCTATAAGCCTTGGTGTTCAAGCCAACAAAATGCTCGACGAGCAAGAAGGCCTGGCCCCACAGCAAATTTTGGTCAACGAGGGCGTGTTTGGCTCATGGCTGGTGCGTTATCGAAATGCGCTGTCTAATGGCAATCTCGTTGTCTCATCGACCCTACAAGGGGACCTAGCCGGAGATTCGCTGTTTATATCACTTGGCCTAGACTACAGTATTAATGACCACTGGGCAGTGGCGGGGCAGATCATCAGTACCACAGCCAACCAGCAGTCCCTTATGGTGTTATTTGACGCCGATGTCAGGGTGGGTGCCACGGTTACTTATTCGTTTTAGGCGGTAGCGGGATTCAACCGTTACTCTCATAACCCTATTATATTCTCATATAAGGCTTTGTTTAGGTGCGGCCCAGGGCCTTGAGGTTAGCTTTGTGTTTGTCTCGATCAACCTCGTAGTGAGAAATACAAAAGATCATCAACATCCATACGGTGACCACTGTGGGTACATAAAGGGCTCCTAATCGGAAGAGGATCTCTTCCGGCACGCTACCAGGTGCCACACCAACCGGGAACTGGACAAGCGTTAGTATGGTGGTCGCCATAACCACGCCAAAACCCTGTACAAACTTTTTAACGAAGGTCATTGTGGCAAAGAAAACCCCTTCTGAACGACGGCCTGTGCGCAGTTCACTCTCTTCAACCAAGTCTGCAATCATTGATGTCGATAGAATCTGATAGGTGATGACCAAGCCGACATCAATAATCGTTATTACTAATATCATAGGAAACAGCAGGGGGTCTCCATTCTCAGGCATTAAACCTAGCAGCCGCAACACTATGGTTGCAGGCAATAGGGTAAAGGCCAGCACCCCGATAATAATCGCCGAACGCTTTTTACCCAGTTTTATGGAGATAATCGGCGACAAGACCAATGCAATGATGGCAGAAACCACCACCGACCCGGATATTTGCCCCAACTGCACCGTAGAGAAGCCCCAAAAAAACGAATTAATATAGTGGGATAATCCCATGGCGATGCCCGCGCCAATGGCGCCAAACAGTGCGGCGGCAAAAAGTGCCCCAAATGAGCGGTTCCACAGGGTCTCAAAGATCTCCCGATAGATACGAGTGATCGACATTTTTGTCTTTGGCGGTGGCGCCTTAAGTTTTGGGATAAAGCTATGTGTACCCAAGGCTGAGGTCATAATGGCAGCGAAGATCACGATCGACGAGGCTAGGCCCATTTTCCCGTAACCATCGATATTAAATAACCCATTGCTGATGTCTTCGGTGGCTACCAGTAAATAGGTCAAGGCGTAATAGCCCATCAAGGTGCCGCCAGCCCAACTGAAGAAATAACGGTAACTTAATATGCTGGTACGCTCGTCATAGTCGTCGGTTATCTCTGCTACCAACGCTGAGTTGGGTATTTCATAAAGGGTAATCATGGTGCGAACAAATATAGCCATCATTAGGATGTAGGGGAAAAGGTCGTTACCTGAGACGCCAGAAGGGGGGTTCCAGACAAAAAAGTATGATAGCGCGACAGGAATAGCCGCAATGTACATGTAGGGGTGACGACGGCCCCAACGAGAGTGAGTGTTGTCTGAGAAATACCCAATAAGCGGGTCGCTCAAGGAATCAAAAATCAGTGCTATTAATAAGGCTAGCCCAACTAAATAGGCGTCAACGCCCATCACTTGACTGTAAAAAAGCAGGAGAAAAAAATCAAAACCGACTCCGAATATGCCAAAGGCAACCGAACCAATGCCATAGGCCATTTTATTAACAGGAGAAATCGTTAGTGCCGTCATGCTCTTTTCCCGGATTTTTCACTGGTGCCTCGGGCAGGCCCACTCAATAGCAGGCTATCCCTAGCTAACGTCTATGAATAGTAGGAATATCAAATTTCTTCCAGTTGGTAGCGGTGGCCAGGGGTGTAAGCTTTTCTTTAATCCTGCGCTCTTTAAGAGAGGTACCAAAGGCCAGGTGGTGCTCCTCATCAACGATCGTTCTAATGTCGTCTTCGCAGACAATCTGCATCAGTAGTCCCGCCTGAAAGTAACCTTCTAATTGGTCATGAAGATTACTGCGCTTGGTGGTCTTGCGATCGCCAAAGCTGTAAATTTCTTGCAGCTTTTCGCGAGCTTTGTCCACGTATTTACTTTTTTTATAGGCCGTCTCAAATGACATAAGATTACTGCGTTCAACGATAGATATTTATGCATAGGCTAGCGTAGAAACGCCGCGAAATCTATGTTTTAGGCGCAAAGTCGCAAACTATATTAGGCACATGCGTTCTTAGAAGTCTTTTTTCTTTCGGGTGATGGTTGTCTTAATAGTCGGGTCAGCCAAACGCTCTTCCAGTTCTTCTAATGACAGATAGTCTAGGTCCCAGTGGTTACAGATGTCATTTCTAAAACGGGTGTGGTTTTTGTCAGTAGACTCTGATTTTTTACGGTTGAAGTAGTTTAGTAAACGCGTGCTTATGGTCATTTTTTATGCCGGCAGTAAATGAAGGCCACTGGGTGAGTGGCCTTATAGTTTACGGTAGGTTTTTGCGTCTAGCTCACCGGTGTGCTTTTAAAGGCACCTGCACCTAAAAAGTCTCCCTTACCGACAACAACACCATTGTGGCGCAGAATGTTATAGGTGGTAGTGACATGAAAATACAGATTGGGAAGGGCCCACGAGTTGAGATAGTCTCGGGTCGTAAAAGTGTACACGTTTGGCCCAGCTTGCATGGTAATACTGTTGTCTTCGGTGCCGTTAATGGCCTCTGCCTGAATGCTGGCTAAAAACTGCTTAGTTTTATCGATTCGGGCTTTAAGTTGATCAAAGGTTGTTTCAGTGTCTTCATCTGTCTGGGGCTCAATACCCGCCATGCGAGCAGACCCACGCTTGGCAATATCGCAGGCTATCTGCACCTGTTTAGTAAGAGGTAGCATATTTGGGAACAGTCTAGCACCGGTAAGGACTTCATCTTCTATGCCGTGCTCCGCACCGTACTGGGCGGCCGCCTCAAGCAGGTCGTTTAGGTTGCTTAACGAGTGGATAAAAACAGGAATAGAGCAATCATAAAGTGATAGTGACATTAAATACCTCGGGCAGTTGGCAGTCGATCCTGACTGGATAGACTAAGTTGGACGCGAAATTAAACAGTGTGAGCCGATTTGTCAATGAACTGCGTATACTTAGCACGATAAACGTTTCTCAGTTAATAAAACATCTTCACCATGGAGCCTTCTCATCGCCATTAATATCGAACATAAATTTGACTGCACAGCCGACCAGTTGTGGGCCGTCATCGGCACACCAGACCGAGTTGACTGGGTGCCAGGCGTTGAAGGCTGCGAGTATGATGGCGAGGTTAGATCGCTATCTTTACCTGGCGCGGGTGCCATTAAGGAACTAATTATTAGCCGCGACGCAGTGGCCAGAACTATGGTTTATTCTTGTTTTGAGTCGCCTACACCGCTTGACTTTCATGAGGCCCGTGTTGAGGTTATCCCCGCAGAACAGGGCTGTACTCTGTACTGGCAGACTCTGGTAGAGCCGGTAGAGATCGAGGTTTTTATTAAAGCGAGCATGGAAGGCTGCTTGGTTCAAATAGGTCAGGTGATTGAGCAGTCGTGATCGACTTAAGTCCTTTTCAGTCGATAACTGTGCCGTGTTAGGCCCACCTTGCAGAGAACTGGTCTAAATTGTCGGTTATGATATAAAAAATAAATTTATTTTATGATAAAAAATGTGGCCCATAACAGCTCTTCATGCTTACTTGATAGCCACTGTTTGTTGTAACATAGCACCTTAGAAATTTGATTAATTGGCTGTATTGATGAGCAACGAAAACGACAAAGAATTTTGGGACAGTGAAAACGACACTGTAGTAGAAGCTTCTAGACCAAAACTGAAAAAACCGCGCATGTACCAAGTGATTTTGTTAAATGACGATTACACTCCAATGGAGTTCGTGGTTGAATTGATCGAGCAGTTCTTTTACAAGTCTCGAGAAACGGCCACTCAAATAATGTTAAACATCCATACGCATGGCAAGGGCGTCTGTGGTGTCTATACTGAAGATATAGCTGAGACAAAAGCGGCGCTGGTGACTCAATTTGCTCAAGACCACCAACACCCATTACTCTGCCAAGCGGAGCCAACTGATGATGACGAGGAATAATAAGGATGTTAAGTAGAGAACTTGAAGTTACGCTTAATCTTGCATTTAAAACTGCACGCGAAAAACGTCACGAGTTTATGACGGTTGAACATCTGTTACTGGCATTGCTGGATGATGCGTCTGCCACCGCAGTATTGACAGCGTGCGGTGCTGATTTGGGCGGACTGCGCCAAGACCTCGTCGAATTTATTGATTCAACGATGCCCACTTTCCCTGATGCGCAACTAGAAGCAGATACTCAACCTACCCATGGCTTTCAGCGCGTGTTGCAACGAGCCGTTTTCCAGGTTAACTCTGCCAATCATAGTGAAGTCGTTGGCGCCAATGTGGTGGTTGCCATTTTTAGCGAGCAAGAGAGTCAGGCGGTTTACTTTTTACGCTTACAAAATGTAGCTCGTATTGATGTGGTTAATTATATCTCTCACGGAATATCCAAATACGCTGATCACGCAGATAACAGTGGCGAAGCCGATGAAGGGATAACAGAGTCAGTGACCGAAGACGAAGCGGCAGAAGCCAGTATGCTCAGTCAGTTTTCGACCAACTTAAACGAGCAGGCCAAGCTTGGCATGATCGACCCATTAATTGGCCGTGATGCGGAAATTGAGCGTGTCAGCCAGATATTGATTAGACGGCGCAAAAACAACCCGCTATTAGTGGGTGAGTCCGGTGTTGGTAAAACAGCCATTGCCGAGGGTTTAGCTAAGCTGATTGTCGAAGGTGATGTACCAGAACCCATGCTGGGCAGTACTGTATTTTCTCTTGATATGGGCTCGTTATTAGCAGGTACTAAATATAGAGGAGATTTTGAGAAACGCCTGAAGGGGCTCATTGCCGAGTTGGTGAAGTATGAAAAGTCGATACTGTTTATTGATGAAATACACACCATTATTGGGGCTGGGGCAGCATCTGGCGGCGTTATGGACGCCTCAAACCTGCTTAAGCCTCTGCTGTCGTCAGGTAAATTAAGGTGTATTGGTTCAACGACCTATCAAGAGTATCGCGGTATTTTTGAGAAAGATCATGCCTTGGCTAGACGATTCCAGAAAATTGATGTGCCAGAGCCTAGTATTGACGAGACTTTTGAGATTCTTAAAGGCTTAAAATCGCGTTTTGAAGAACATCATGATCTCAAATTTACTAATCCAGCCCTTAAAGCGGCCGCTGAGCTGTCGAGTCGTCATATCACCGACCGGTTTTTGCCTGACAAGGCGATAGACGTATTAGATGAGGCGGGTGCCTACCAGCGCCTGCAGCCTGAGTACAAGCGCAAGAAGACCGTCGGTTTAGGTGATATTGAGCTGGTTATCTCTAAGATGGCGCGTATTCCGGCAAAAAGTGTGTCCAGTTCAGATAAGGCACAACTTAAAGACCTGGCGACCAACCTCAAGATGGTGGTGTTTGGTCAAGATAAAGCTATTGAGGCGATGTCTACCTCGATTAAACTCGCGCGGGCAGGTTTGCGCGAAGGCAGCAAGCCTATTGGTAGTTTCTTGTTTGCAGGCCCTACCGGTGTGGGTAAAACCGAAGTGTGCCGCCAACTGGCCAACGTATTGGGTATTGAGCTGATTCGCTTTGATATGTCCGAGTATATGGAGCGCCATACGGTATCACGCTTAATCGGAGCACCCCCTGGTTATGTCGGCTACGATCAGGGCGGGTTACTCACTGAAGCGGTTACCAAACAGCCTCATTCGGTTATCTTGCTAGACGAGGTGGAAAAAGCTCACCCAGATGTGTTTAACCTGCTGTTGCAGGTCATGGATCACGGTACATTGACCGACAATAATGGCCGCAAGGCAGATTTTCGCAACGTTATCTTGATTATGACGACCAATGCCGGTGCCGAGCTGATGAGCAGGGCGTCTATTGGGTTCTCTCATCAAGATCACACCACCGATGGTATGGAGGCGATCAAGAAGATGTTCACGCCTGAGTTCCGCAATCGGTTAGACAATATCGTGCAGTTTGGCGAGCTGACTGTTGATGTCATTAAAACGGTGGTCGACAAGTTCTTGGTGCAGCTGCAGTCACAGCTTGACGAGAAGAAGGTATTTCTTGAGGTTGATGATGATGCGCGCCTGTGGCTTGCTGAGAATGGTTATGACGCCAAGATGGGCGCACGGCCAATGGATCGTTTGATTCAGGAAAAGATTAAGAAACCATTAGCAGAGGAAGTCTTGTTTGGCTCATTGGCCGACAAGGGCGGTACTGCTTATGTACGGGTGGAAGATAATGAGTTAGTTGTCACCACTGACATCATAGAAGAGGCGACAGCTTAAGGTAAGCAACCCCAAAACCTTACTGGCGTTAAACGAAGGGAGTTATTATGTCTCAGGTTAAAGGCCCCAGTACCTTTGTCAGCGAGGCATATCAGCTTGATGACCAAGCAGGCACCGTCGACTTTTACAAGAAGTGGGCGGATGACTATGATCACCAAATGCTTGATGAGCTCGAGTATGTTGCGCCATTAGGCATTGCACGATTGCTTTGCGAGCATTTACCCGACACAGAATCAGAGATATTTGACGTTGGTTGTGGCACCGGGCTGACCTGTCGGCTACTCGCCGACAACGGTTATCGGGCGCTTGACGGCATAGATCTGTCACCTGACATGGTACGAGTTGCCGGAGAGCAGGGCATTTATAGAGAATTAATTGTCGGAGATGTTAATGAACCTATTGATCGTCTCAGCAGCAGCTACGACGGTGTCATATCCTCGGGAACGTTTACCCACGGCCATGTTGGACCAGAACCCCTTGATGATATTTTTCGTATCCTAAGAACGGGCGGCATATTGGCCTGCACTGTGCACAAGGATTTGTGGGAATCACGCGGCTTCGAACAAAAATTTGCATCCCTGGTTAGCGATGGAAAAGCCCGCTGCTTGCAGCTAAAGAAAGATAAATATTATGAGACTGACAATATAGACGGTTGGTTTTGTGTGTATCAAAAAATAAGCTAAAGGACAGCACTAGCTGCCCCTTTGGCGTCTTTAATCTTTGATAAATAGGTCTTTGGAGCTTACCGCTCGCGGAAGGTAATGCGACCTTTGGTCAGATCATAAGGGGTCATCTCAACCTTAACCTTATCGCCGGTCAAAATTCTGATGTAGTGTTTTCTCATCTTTCCTGAGATATGGGCAATGATCACGTGATCATTTTCCAGTTTCACTTTGAAAGTGGTGTTCGGAAGGGTGTCTATCACCTCTCCTTCGAATTCGATGTGCTCTTCTTTCGCCATACTAATTATTCATGTCCGTAAAAAGGGCGCAGTTTGCCCTAAATCAGCGGTTTTAGCAAAGTCATTTGCTCAAATCCCAGCTATTTTCTTCGAATAACTCTATTGGTTGATATTGCTTCTTGTAACTCATCTTCTGGCAATCTTCAATCCAGTAGCCTAAATACACGTAACGCTTGCCCATTTCAGCTGCAATCTTAATCTGTAGGAGTACTGCCAGGTTCCCTAGGCCGCGCTGATCATGGGCGGGATCAAAATAGGTATAGATGGCCGACAGCGAATCTGGGAGCACATCAACGACCGCACAACCAATAAGCTGATGATCTAAGTAAAATTCTAAATACTGGGTGCATTCCCAAGGGTCACCGAGGAACTGGTCAAACTGAGTTTTCGATGGAGGGTACATATCCCCATCTGCGTGGCGTTCGTTTATGTACTTAGCGTATAGCAAATAATGCTGATCTGAATCTATGCTTTTACATCGGACGACTTTAAGGTCCATATTACGCTTTAAACACCGCTTCTGAGCGCGAGTAGGCTTAAATGCGGCTACTGGCAACCGTACTGGCACACAGGCCTTACAGGCACTGCACATTGGCGTATACAGGTAGGGGCCACTGCGACGGAAGCCGACCATACTCAAGCGTTCATAGACTTCAGGATCTACCGCTAGATCTGGGTCAACGAAGGCTGTCGTAGATTCACGGCCCGGAAGATAACTGCAGGGGTGTGGTTCGGTCTGAAATAATTTAATGCGCTGAATATCAGCTGCAATGTCTCTGCTCATGTGACGGATGCTTTAATAATATCGAATAAGCCTAATTCATTGTCGCCGCGGACTCAACTAACTCAGCACTAACGCCATTGCCAATCATGCGAATCGGTAAGTGACCATTTATGCTGACGATCGCGGATATTGTGCAATCGCGTCAAGAAGTCTGAACGCGGCATAGAAATGGCGCCGAGGGAGAGCAGGTGGGGATTAATCATCTGACAGTCGAGAAGTTCAAGGCCTTCTGCGGCCATCCACTGGCAAAGATGCGCAATAGCTACCTTTGAGCCGTTATCAACCCTACTAAACATGGACTCGCCACAGAATATACCACCTATGTGTACGCCATAAATACCGCCCACAAGATCAGAACCATCCCAAACCTCGACGCAGTGCGCCTGTCCTTGCTCATGCAGGGCTGTGTACGCATCCATCATCTCTTCTGTAATCCAGGTGCCGCCATCACCCCGCGGCTCTGCACAGGCTTTAACGACCTCGCTGAAGGCGCTGTCAGTCTTAATCTGGTAAGGCTGCTGTCGTAGTAACCGGAGCAAACGGCGAGAAATGTTGAGTGCTTTCGGTTCGATTAAACAACGAGTGGCAGGGCTCCACCAAAGAATAGGGTCATCGTCTTGATACCAAGGGAAAATACCTTGCCGATAAGCATCAACCAACGTCTTGGGCTCAAGATTGCCGCCAAACGCCAGCAGCCCATCTGGCTCAGCCAGAGCAGTGCTAGGGTCCGGAAACTTGGGTTGATCTGGGTCTAGGAAAGCAAGGTTCATAGTGATCTAAATTCCAATATAGACCTAGAAGTGGGGCTTAGTCGTCTAGGTACCGCTCAGCGTCTAGTGCAGCCATGCAGCCACTACCAGCGGATGTTACCGCCTGACGATACACGTGATCAGCCACGTCACCAGCGGCAAATACACCTTTAACGCTGGTTTCTGTTGCATTACCGGATAAACCTCCAGCAATAGTGACATAGCCGTCTTTCATATCCAGCTTATCAATAAAAATACCGGTATTAGGTATGTGACCAATCGCGATGAAGACGCCCGTCACTTCAAGCTCTTTAGTCTCACCTGAGCCGCTCGCAGCTAAACGCACACCCGTTACGCCAGCATCATCTCCAAGTACTTCGTCGAGGTTTTGATTCCATTCGATACTTATATTGCCGGTTTTTTCTCGCTCAAAGAGCTTATCCTGAAGCATTTTTTCTGCTCGCAGTGAGTCTCTACGGTGCACGAGCACGACCTCTGAGCAAATGTTAGACAAATACAAGGCCTCTTCCACCGCCGTATTACCACCACCTACAACGACCACTTTCTGGTTACGATAAAAGAACCCGTCACAGGTTGCACAGGCTGAAACACCTCGACCCATGAATGCCTCTTCACTTGGCAAGCCTAAATACTGCGCTGAAGCACCTGTCGCAATGATTAATGCGTCGCAAGTATAGCTGTTTGAACCAAACAATTTAAACGGCTTTTCAGACAGGTCGACCGACTCTATATGATCAAAAATTGTTTTAGTATCAAAGCGTTCCGCGTGTTTTTGCATGCGAATCATTAAGTCTGGACCCTGGACACCTTCGTCATCACCAGGCCAGTTATCGACGTCGGTGGTGGTGGTAAGTTGGCCGCCTTGCTGAATACCTGTAATAACCACTGGATTGAGGTTAGCTCTTGCCGCGTAAACGGCGGCAGTCCAGCCAGCAGGGCCAGAGCCAAGGATAATCAAAGGGTGGTGTTGTAAATCAGGCATAAAAATCTCTATTTTGGTGTAATTTCAGTGGAATTTATTTTTAGACTCAGGTTTTGACCGACATCATAATGAATACATCGGCCTACGCCAAATGCCTTTTGATATATATTTTATAGATGCCTAATATAGACGCCTGAGTTCTGATGTTTTCTTTAGAATCAGATACACTTCGCTTAGATCAAACATACAGGGAAATCGCCCTTTGAGTGCTAATAAGCCAAAACAGCAGCAAAAATCCCAATTGAACATGTCGGAGGTGAGCTCCCGTGGCAAACGATTGATCGCGGAAGGCGCTTTGATCGGCTGGCTATTACTCTGCGTGATTGTCTTTCTGGCGCTAGTCAGTTACTCCAGTAACGACCCAGGCTGGTCTTTTACGGGCGCTAGAGATGATGTTGTAAACCTCGTCGGTCCAGCCGGTGCGTGGATATCAGACGTATTTTTCTTATTGTTTGGGGTGATGGCGTATTTATTTCCGGCATTGCTTGCGCTGAGAGCTATGCAGATATTGCGAACTTATTTTATTTCGGATCCTGAGGATTTCGATACGGCAACTCTGATTCTTAGAATTGTTGGCTTTATATTGGTCATGATTAGCGCAACCTCTTTAGCGTCCATCCAATACCCAGGCCTTGAAATGTATGGTGAAGGCATGGGCGTGGGCGGCATTCTCGGCGCTTATGTTGGTGATGCGGTTATCGCGCTCTTTAGCCATACCGGTAGTACACTTTTACTAATGGCACTGTTTTTGTTCGGCCTCACAGTGTTTGGTGACATCTCGTGGGTTCGTTTGATTGATAAGCTTGGCTTTGCCGTCATCGCTGCAATAGGTTCAATTCGTCAATATTTGAGTCGTCGTAGTATGCGTAGGGCAGAGGAGAAGAAAACAAAGCAAGCTCTAAGTGATCGTCTAGTCAAGATTGAGGCGGTAACTAAACAAAAGCAGAACCGCGTACCTCCAAGTATTCAAACGGCCGCACCGGCTAAACCGCCTAGCCCTAGAGTGCTGCGTGAGAAGCAACAAAAACTGTTTGATGATACCGAGATCGTGGGCTCTCTACCGCCTATTAATTTGCTAGATCCTGCAGATAAAGATATAGCGGCCGGATACTCTCCTGAGTCACTGGAACACTTATCAAGACTGCTTGAATTAAAACTTCAAGACTTTGGTATTGCAGCTGAAGTGGTAGCGGTGCTACCAGGCCCCGTTGTGACACGATTTGAAATTCAACCTGCCGCCGGCATCAAGGTTAGCCGTATTAGCGGCTTAGCAAAAGATTTGGCTCGATCCATGGCCGTAATCAGCGTGCGAGTGGTTGAGGTCATACCTGGAAAGTCTGTGGTTGGTATCGAAATTCCTAATGAAAAGAGAGAAATGGTTCGTCTCAGCGAAGTGCTGTCCTCTGAGGCCTATGACAGCTCGACCTCACCGCTAACACTTGCGTTAGGTAATGATATTGCTGGGGTTCCAACCGTCGCTGATTTAGCGCGCATGCCTCACCTGCTGGTTGCTGGCACCACTGGATCGGGTAAATCAGTGGGCATTAATGCCATGCTGTTGAGCCTCTTGTTTAAGGCGTCCCCCGACGAGGTAAAGTTGATCCTCATCGACCCTAAGATGCTCGAACTGTCTGTCTACGACGATATTCCACACCTACTAACGCCCGTAATAACAGATATGAAGGACGCAGCCAGCGGTCTTCGTTGGTGCGTTGGCGAAATGGAACGTCGCTATAAGCTTATGGCTGCTCTCGGCGTGCGTAATATAGCTGGCTACAATCGCAAGGTCGAAGACGCAATCAAGGCTGGCAACCCTCTGGCCGATCCACTGTGGACCTTTGATCCGACGACCCTCGGCTGGGACCCAGAGCAAGAGCCTCCAGAGGCGCCAACATTAGAAACACTGCCTTATATCGTTGTGGTTATCGACGAGTTCGCCGATATGATGATGATTGTCGGTAAAAAGGTCGAACAGCTTATCGCGCGCATCGCGCAAAAGGCTCGGGCGGCTGGTATCCACCTGATTTTAGCGACCCAGCGGCCCTCAGTAGATGTGATCACTGGCCTCATTAAAGCCAACGTTCCGACTCGCATCGCATTCCAGGTGTCCTCAAAAATTGATTCACGCACTATTCTTGATCAGGGTGGCGCAGAGCAGTTACTTGGTCATGGCGACATGCTTTATTTGCCACCAGGAACGAGTGTTCCTGAGCGGATCCACGGTGCTTTTGTTGACGACCACGAAGTTCACAAAGTGGTTGCAGACTGGAAGCGCAGAGGCAAGCCTAATTATCTCACTGAAATAACCGATGAAGCCTCGCTTAGCTCTATTGCAGTTCCTGGCTTCGATAATGGGGATGAGAACGGTAGTGACCCAGAGTCTGATCCGCTTTATGACGAGGCTGTCTCCTTTGTGCTGGAGAGCCGCAAGGCCTCGATATCATCTGTACAACGCAAGCTGAGAGTTGGCTATAACCGCGCGGCGCGATTAATTGAACAGATGGAAGCATCAGGTATTGTCAGCCCTATGAGCAGCAACGGTAGTCGCGACATTTTGGTACAGAACAACAATTAAGACATGAATCAGCACAGGCTTAGAGCATCGTTTATGAAAGCATACCCAGTACTGTTAGTGCTCTTAGCCTCCACGTTCAGCCATGGTGAGACGTCAGAGACTGATAGCGAACGCCTGCAGGCCCTACTGGAACCCATTAAGAGCCTGTCGGCAAGCTTTGTTCAATCTGTCTATGCTGCTGACGGGTTCGAGATAGATTCCTCTGAGGGGCTATTTAAAGTGGCCTCACCAGCCAAAGTGGTCTGGCATGTCACCGCACCTCTGGAGCAGCAAGTTATCTCCGATGGAAGTACCTTGTGGGTCTATGACCCAGATTTAGATCAGGTGGTTGTCAATAGCGTCGATGGGAGACTCAGCGCTACCCCGGCTGTATTATTTTCAGGCGACCTTGAGAGTCTTGAAGCAAGCTATGAAGTAGCGCAAAAGAGTCTTAACATAGAAACCCCGTCGTTCTTGCTGACACCTAGAGATAATGCCAGTTTGTTCTCTATGATCGAGCTGCAATTTGCCGGCAAAGAGCCTGCTGCAATTATTATTACTGATACGCTAGGTCAGTCCACGGCGATTGTGCTTAGTGGTCTGCAGCTAAATCCATTGCTGCACGAAGAAACCTTTGTTTTCAGCATTCCAGCCGGTGTGGATATTATCAATAATGTCCAATGATCTCTTTAGCCAAGACCTCTATCGGCCTTTAGCCGCGCGAATGCGGCCAGACAGCCTTGAGAACTTTTACGGGCAACAACACCTTATTGGGCCCAATCGGCCATTGCGTGAAGCCATCGAGAGTGGAACTCTTCATTCCATGGTGTTCTGGGGCCCCCCTGGTGTCGGCAAGACTACCTTAGCCAAGATCATAGCGGCGCGGGTTGATGCGCACTTTGAGAGTATTTCAGCGGTATTATCTGGGGCTAAAGAAATTAGAGCCTCGATAGCCAAAGCTGAAGAACAGCGCGACGTAAGGGGTCGAAAGACAATCTTGTTTGTCGATGAGGTTCATCGTTTTAATAAATCTCAACAGGATGCTTTTCTACCCTTTGTGGAAGATGGCACCGTTGTCTTTATTGGTGCCACTACAGAAAACCCTTCTTTTGAATTAAATAATGCATTGCTGTCACGTTGTCGAGTCTATGTTCTTAAAACGCTCTCTGAAGCTGATATTAAAACCTTAGTTCAGCGCGCTATTGACGACAGTATTTTAGGCTTGGGAGCTCAGGGGCTGGTACTTGAAGATGAAGCGCTTAGCTTAATTGCTAATGCCGCTGACGGCGATGCCCGACGAGCCCTTAACCTATTAGAAATTGCCAGTGATCTGTCGGCTCAAGCCGAAGGGAAAACGATTATTGACCAGGCTGTTTTGGAGCAGGTGTTAGTCGGTGATACGCGTCGCTTTGATAAGGGTGGCGAGTACTTTTATGATCAAATTTCGGCATTACATAAATCGATTCGAGGATCTTCTACCGATGCCAGTCTATATTGGCTATGCAGAATGCTTGATGGCGGCTGTGACCCGCTTTATCTAGCCCGCCGATTAGCCAGAATTGCCAGTGAAGATATTGGTAATGCCGACCCTAGAGCCCTAGAGATAACGCTTAATGCCTGGAGTGTTCAAGAGCGACTAGGAAGTCCAGAAGGGGAGTTAGCCCTTGCTCAGGCCGTGGCCTACTTAGCCGTTGCGGCAAAAAGTAATGCCGTATACAGCGCCTTTAATGCGGTCATGGCAGATGTAAAGTCGCTTCCCAGCTATGATGTGCCGATGCATCTGCGCAACGCGCCCACCGGGCTGATGAAAGATTTAGATTACGGCAAGGACTATCAATATGCCCACAACCATGACAATGGTTATGTCCCTGGCGAAAAATATTTGCCTGATGAATTGGAGGGCAAACAATATTATTTTCCCACTGACCGCGGTTTAGAGAAGAAGATTGGCGAAAAGCTAGATTACTTACGCAGTCTCGACGATACTGGCGCCCCTAACAAAAACAAGGATAACGGCTAATGCAGTGGCTCGCAGTCGCATTGGGCGGCGCTCTAGGCTCAATGGCACGATATGCGCTAAGTACTTGGATATTTCAGGTCTCTAGCCATAAGTTCCCGTACGCTACGCTCACAGTCAACGTATTGGGTAGCTTTGTGATGGGTATACTGTTTGTTGTTATTGTCGAAAGGGCCGCGCTGCCTCAGGAAATGCGCAGTTTGCTAATGATTGGTTTTATTGGCGCCTTCACCACTTTCTCAACCTTCTCGCTAGATGCCCTTGGTCTGTGGCAAAATGGCCATCTTTTTATGGCGCTTATTTACACACTAGCGACTGTTATTTTATGCCTTATCGCCATCAGCAGCGCGATTTGGCTAACTCGTTTATTTTAAGGAATAGATCATGATCGACCCCAAGCTATTGCGCTCAGACTTGAACGCCATCGCTGACAAGCTCACTGTCAAAGGCTATGAACTTGACTGTGAAACCTTTTTAGCCCTTGAAGCGCAGCGTAAAGCCCTGCAACTTGCTGCTGAAAGTGTCCAGCAGGAAAGAAATGCCTACGCGAAGTCTATGGGTAAGCTCATCGGTCAAGCCAAGGCCAGCGGTGAAGATGTAGAGCCATTGAAACTAAAGGGTGAGCAGCTTAAGAATGACTCAATTGCCGCTGATGCCGCTTTGGCAGAAGTCCAGCAGGCGCTAGATGAAATATTGCACGGCATCCCCAACATACCTCATGAGTCGGTGCCGGCGGGAAAGGACGAAGATGATAATGTCGAAGTTCGTAGCTGGGGAACGCCAAAGACATTTAACTTTGACGTTAAAGACCATGTTGACCTTGGCGATGCGTTAAACAGCCTTGATTTTGACACTGCCGCTAAAATTACTGGATCTCGCTTCTCACAGATGCGAGGCGATTTGGCGACTCTGCACAGGGTTCTAACGCAATTTATGATAAACACCCATATCGCTGAGCACGGTTATGAAGAAGTCTATGTCCCCTATATCGTTAACCGTGAGTCGCTGTTTGGTACCGGACAGCTCCCTAAGTTTGAAGAAGATCTATTTAAATTAGATGACGAGCGAGATTTTTACCTTATTCCAACCGCTGAAGTGCCAGTGACTAATATCTATCGAAATGAGATTGTTGATGAGTTACCCATAAAATTGGTCGCTCACACGCCTTGTTTTCGCAGTGAAGCAGGGTCCTACGGTCGTGATACTCGAGGAATGATTCGCCAACACCAGTTTGAGAAGGTCGAGATGGTTCAGTTTGTGCACCCAGATAACTCATGGGATGCCCTTGAAGAGTTAGTTGGCCATGCTGAAATCATTCTGCAAAAGCTTGATCTGCCTTACCGTACGGTCATTCTCTGTGGCGGCGACCTAGGTTTCTCTGCCGCAAAAACCTATGACATTGAAGTTTGGCTACCATCTCAGGGCAAGTATCGTGAAATTTCCTCCTGTAGTAACTTCGCTGACTTCCAAGCCAGGCGCATGAAAGCTCGCTATCGTAATGATCAAGGCAAACCTGAGCTACTTCACACCCTCAACGGTTCCGGCTTAGCAGTAGGGCGTACCCTTTTAGCGGTGATGGAGAATTATCAGCGCGAAGATGGGTCAATCGAGATTCCAGAGGTTCTTCGGCCAATGATGAATGGCAAGACTAGCATAGGATAACAGGCACTTAGCACATGGACTTTCTGCCACTTTTTCACAATCTAAAAGGGCGACAGGTATTAGTTGTCGGCGGCGGCGAAGTGGCCGTGCGCAAAGTGCGCTTAGTCCATGAGGCCTCAGCCCTTGTGACGGTTGTCGCAAAAGAGTTTTGCCCAGACCTCCTCGAAATGGCTCGTGTCGACCAAAAGTCCGGTCATAACGCCATTAATCTAATAACAGCACCTTATGACCATAGCCATATGGTCGACCTTGCACCAATAGTATTGGTGATTGCAGCAACCAATGACCGGAAGCTTAACCATTTAGTCTCTGAACATGCACAGGCCAGTAACATACTCGCTAATGTGGTTGATGACCCGGCGTTCTCGACGGTCATATTCCCGTCAATCGTAGATCGATCTCCCATTCAAATTGCTATTTCTAGTGGTGGCGATGCCCCTGTACTAGTGCGCTTGTTACGTACACAGCTAGAGGGCTTGATTCCAGCTGGGACGAGTCATCTAGCCGCTTTAGCCGGTCGTTTTCGCGAGACCGTTAAAGCGAAATTCTCATCGGGATTAGACCGCAAAGCATTTTGGGAGAAGGTATTCTCCGGGACTGTCGCAGAGCAGGCTTATGCCAACAATATAGCGGAAGCCGAACGCTTACTGAGCGAATCGCTAGAAAATCACGATAAAATTGAGACTGGTGAGGTATATCTCGTTGGCACAGGCCCTGGCGACCCGGATCTACTCACATTTAAGGCCCTACGCCTAATGCAGCAGGCCGACATTGTGTTTTATGATCAGGGCGTATCTGCCGCTGTATTAAATCTGGTGCGCAGAGATGCCGGCAGAGTTTACGTCGGCAGGGCAAAGAGTAAGCACCCTGTAACAGAGGAAAACATTATTCAGAAGATGATTACATCAGCCGCTCAAGGTAATCGTGTTGTGCACCTCCTTTGTGGCGATCCCTTGACTTTTGACCAAGGTAACCAAGAAATTGAAACGCTAATGGAGCACAATATCTCATTACACGTAGTACCCGGAATAACGACACCAGTGGGTTATGTTGGCGTTCCGACAACTGATAAAAGGAATGACAGTGACATTAACGTTTGATTATGACCTATTTGTTATTGGCGCCGGCTCAGGTGGCGTGCGCGCCGCTCGTATGGCGGCCAACAAAGGCAAAAAAGTAGCTGTGGCTGAAGAGCGCTACCTTGGTGGCACCTGTGTCAATGTCGGCTGTGTACCCAAAAAGCTATTTGTCTATGCATCACAGTTTCCCGAGCTATTTCATGCTAGTAAAGGCTTTGGCTGGAATCAGGCCGAGCAACCAACGCTTGACTGGCCAACTCTGCGAGATAATAAAACCGCCGAAATTGAGCGTCTCAACGGTATTTATCAAACCTTGATCGATAACAGTGGCGCTGATCTGTTCAACGGCCGCGCTACCGTGGTTGGGCCTCAACAGGTGGCCGTTAACGGCAAAACCTATCGAGTGCGCACAATCTTGGTGGCCACCGGCGGCTGGCCTTTTATCCCTGATTTCCCAGGTAGCGAGCATGCGGTTAGCTCCAATGAGATGTTCTTTCTGGACCAACTACCCAAAACCGCTGTGATTGTTGGTGGTGGCTACATCGCTGTTGAGTTCGCAGGCATCCTTAACGGGTTGGGCGTAGAGACTCACCTGGTCTACCGAGGCAATAATCTGCTGAAATCCTTTGACCGCGAGATGAGTGACAAAATTACGGCAGGAATGCGGGATAAAGGCGTCAACATACATCTGCAAACACAGATAACCAACATCCAAAAAAGGGCTGATGGCTTGCACGTCAACTTTGCGTCCGGCGAGTCGATGTCCTCCGAGTTAGTGCTTTACGCCACAGGCCGTACCGCAAACACGGCGGGTCTTGGGCTTGAAAATGCAGGGGTTGAATTGCGCAAGGATGGATCTATCCCAGTCGATGAAAATTTCTGTACCTCAGAACCTTCCATTTATGCGTTGGGTGATGTTATTGACCGCGTACAGCTAACGCCTGTGGCCCTTCAGGAAGCGATGGTTCTGGTGGATGCCCTTTATGGTGATGGGCTTGCCTGTATTGACTATGACAATATTCCTACAGCAGTATTTTGTCAGCCAGAGCTAGGTACCGTGGGCCTGAGCGAGGAAGCCGCGCGGGCTAAATACACAGATATTTCGGTGTACACCTCAGATTTCAAGCCAATGATACAAACCCTAGGCGGAGGCAACGACCGAATAACTATGAAATTAGTCGTCGACCAACAGTCTGACAAGGTCGTTGGCTGCCATATGGTAGGTGATCATGCCGCAGAGATTATTCAGGGTATGGGCATTGCGTTAAAAGCGGGTGCAACAAAAGCTCATTTTGATGCGACTGTGGGGATACACCCTTCAGCCGCCGAAGAATTCGTTACTATGCGAGAGCCAACGCGCTAGAACTGACTTTTAGCACGCTCCAACAGGCAGAGGCTCAAAAATTTGAGATCTGAAAGGCTGCGTGCTGCGTCTGTTGGGTTTTGATCAACAATCACTAAGAGCAGGGCATGGCTGACTTCCATCCATTCGCTGCCCAGCCTAGATAGCTCTGCATGATCTTCTGTTATTTCTAACCGCCTAAACATACGAGCCATCGACGCGATAATCAGCTCATCGTGCTGGCTGTCAAGCTCTTTGAGTTCTGGAACACCGAACATAGCCTGCACTAGCGGAAGGATACCGCTCTGGTTCTTGTAAACCAACAGGGTACGGTCCATCACCTTTTCAACGAACTTCTTAAGACTTAAAGACTCTATCTTGTGAGCCTCAAGCTCTCGCAAGGCGAGGTTCCATTCACCCAGCCACTGTTCCGCTAGAGCGTATAGAATGGCGTATTTATTGGGAAAATAGTGATAAAGAGTACCGACCGAAACGCCAACCCGCTTAGCCACCAAAATCGTGGTTAAATCATCTTGGCCAACTTCCTCGAGCAGCACCGCTGTAGCGGCCAAAATTTGCTCACGCCTTGCCAATGCACGCTTTTGGACTGGCTTACTTCGTGGCGACAGGGCTCTAATAGATACCATGATAGATTCTCCTAAAATCGGTCGCGCATGGCGTAGTAGAGCATACCCGCTACCATACCGGGCCAACGCAACAGAGTACCCCCAGGGAACTTCGCCGTGGGGAGATTAGCCATTATATCAAAACGCTCGTGCTTACCGCTGATAGCTTCTGCTACAAGCTTGCCAGCAAAGGTAGCGGTCGGCACGCCATGGCCAGAATAGCCCTGTACATGCCAAATATTGCCGTTAATGCGACCAAAGTGGGGGAGACGATTTAGCGTAACAGCCAAGGTGCCACCCCAACCATAGTCAATGTGAGTGCCAGCCAGTTGTGGGTAGACCTTCAACATATTAGGCTGGACAAAGCCTTTGATGTCCGACGGAAATCCGCGTCGATAGTTTTCACCACCGCCAAAAATAAGCCTATTATCAGCAGATAATTTCCAATAATTGATGACAAACCGCGAATCTTCCATGGCGGTGTCCTTTGGGATCAAAGAGGCTGCAACCTCGTCTGATAGAGGCTCTGTAGCAACAATAAAGTTATTAATCGGCATAATATAACCGTTTATCTTAGGCTCAAGGTCTTCAATATAACCGTTGCACGCTAAAATCAAGTCAGTCGCAGTAATTTGGCCCCTGGTCGTCTTAACAACCACCGGTGTTCCACTGTATGACAACACCCTAGAGTGCTCGTAAATGGTAACGCCTGCATCCACCGCGGCCTGTAACAGACCTACAGCATACTTCAGCGGATGAAGATGCAACGATGCCTTGTTCCACTGCGCACCATAATAAGCCTTACTACCTATTATTTCATTAAGTCTATTTCTAGGTATATACTCTATATCATTGAAATTATAACGATTTTGTAAAAACTCTATCTCGCCTTCAAGCTCTTTACAGTAACCGGGTTTGTGCGCCAAATGCACGCCGCCATACTTTAAATCGCAATCAATGCCGTGGTCTGAGATAAGCTCCTTGACCGTATCCACGGCTTCTAGGCTCATCGTCCACAGGGAATGTGCAATTTCACCGCCAAATTTACGCTCTATATCCTGCTGATCCATATTCATGCCAGTACCGACATGGCCACCGTTTCGGCCAGAAGCTCCGAAACCAACGGTCTCAGCCTCAAGGAGCACTACTTTATAACCCTTTTTGGCGAGGTGTAGTGCAGAGGACAGGCCCGTATAGCCGCCGCCAACGATACAGACATCAGCGACTTCTTCCCCATGAAGAGACTCAAACGAAGGCCCAGCAGGGCTGCTAGCGGTGTAATAAGAGTCCATATAATATTTCTGGGTCATGGGTTTAATTGACATTATGGTCTTTTTGAATAATAATTCAACTTTAATTGAATAATAATTCAACTTTAACCTTGTAGAGGGTGCTCCGTGGCAAGTAATAAATCGATCGAAAGCTGGCTTCAGGAAAACAAGATCACTGAGGTTGAATGTCTCGTTCCAGATATGACTGGTAACGCTCGAGGGAAATTCATCCCAGCGAAGAAATTCCTAAAGGAAGACAGTCGTCTCCCCGAAGGTATCTTGGCGCAAACGGTCACCGGCGAGTACTCCGATGACTTTTGGGAGCTTCTGGATACGGTTGATGGCGACATGTTGCTTGAGCCAGACCCAACTACCGCCCGTTTAGTGCCATGGGCCAACGAGGTTACGGGTCAAATCATTCACGACTGCTTCACCAAAGACGGGAAGCCGCATCCATTTTCGAGCCGTAATGTTTTAAAACGGGTACTGGCCCTGTATAAGAAAGAAGGGCTAACGCCAGTAATCGCGCCTGAAATGGAGTTTTACTTGGTAGAAAAGAACCCAAACCCCGGCTTACCATTAAAACCACCTATAGGGCGCTCTGGCAGGCCTGAAACCGCCCGGCAGTCATATAGCATCGATGCTGCTAATGAGTTTGAGCCATTTGTTGAGTTGATGTACAACTATTGCGAAGCGATGGAACTGGATATCGATACGCTTATCCATGAATCAGGCGCCGCACAGCTCGAGGTGAACTTTATTCACGGTGACCCGCTAGATTTGGCGGACCAGGTATTTACATTTAAGAGGACCGTAAGAGAAGCTGCGCTTAAAAATGACATTTACGCCACCTTTATGGCAAAACCAATGGCTGAGGAGCCAGGGTCTGCGACCCACATACATCAAAGTCTTCTGAGTTCATCCACTGGCGACAACGTCTTTGCGACTAAGGACGGCGAGTACAGTGAGACCTTTTACCACTACATGGGCGGCTTACAGAAGTACACCCCATATGTCATGAGTCTGTTCGCTCCAAACGTCAACTCATATCGTCGGTTCACCCGTGAGGTTTCAGCTCCAATCAATCTTCACTGGGGTTACGATAACCGGACTACCGGGCTGCGTGTCCCTGACGCCAAACCTAAGAACTACCGGGTGGAGAACCGTTTCCCAGGCGCTGACGTCAATCCTTATCTGGCCATAGCGGCCACCTTAGCCTGCGGTTATCTTGGGATGAAGCACAAAATCCAACCGTCAGAGGCTTTCGAAGGCAACGCTTATGAGGAGGATGTGGAGCTTCCACGAACCCTCGAGGAGGCGTTACGTGGGCTACAGGAAGACCAAGACATTATCGATATCCTTGGTGAGAAGTTTATTCAGCTGTATACCTCTATTAAGTTAGTTGAATTCGAGGAATTCAATAGGGTGATTTCATCGTGGGAGCGCGAGCACTTGTTGCTCAATGTGTAGCTCAATCAGGCTATAAAGTAGGGCACCTGCCTACCTTTTTAAGGAAATATGCGATTAAAGGTTATACGTCTCTTTCCTTGCCTGTTCTGGCCCGTTCTTTCATGTCGGACTGAATATACACCCTGTCAGTGGTTCCCATACTCGCATGGCCCAGATCGTCAGCCATATGCTTAAGAGGGCGCGTGGCAATATCTTGCGAGGCACCTGTATGCCGCAACCAGTGGGTTGTAGCCTCTCTAAGGGCTGTCGCTTCATCAGAAAACCCCTCTACACGCATTTTCTCATGGGCCAAATCAAAAGCCTGCTGCACAATGCGCCGTAATTGTCGTGACGTCATACCACCAGCACCACGATTCTTAGCCACTAAGGTGGCATTTACACCAAAACTAGCACTTAAGGACTGGCGATGGCTCTCGTAACGCTTGATATAGGCCCCGAGCGAATTCGGGACGGAAACATCTCGTATTTTATTACCTTTACCCAAGACTTTAAGCCAGTTATTGCCATCAGTGTCCTGCCAGAAATGCTTCCAGACCGGCTGCCAGTTTGCCCGATCAGACAGCTCTGAGACCCTTAGATACAGGGTCTTGAGCATTGCGACCGTAAAGAGCATTCGCTCGTATGCTGGATCTTTGTCGGCGGCCAAGGCGGCACAATCAAGGACATAATCCCACTGTAAATCTGAGAGCCTTTTAATACTTTTACTGGTCACACCTTTGATTAGGAACGGCGACTGCTTACGTATCGCAGGTATTGGATTGCCAAACGCGTATCCTTCGTCAGTCAAATAATCATAGAAACAAGATAATGCGGAGTAACAGATTTTCATCGCTTCGTGAGACAACGTATGGCCATCTTTAGCTGACGGTATAGATTTGCCGGCTTCGACGGCGTTTTTCCGGTCCTGTTTGGCAATTTTGGCGACGAACGGCCGCCATTCTTTATTTTGACGCGACTCTCCGCCGATTTCGCGAAAACGATCGTCTACAGAGTTCGCCACCCAGGCGGCTGGTGGGTTATGGACAAAGTCAAAGTAAGACTCTAGATTTTGGCGCTTAAGGGCTATCACGCTTTTGCCTTCGATGGTCCAGGTCCACAGTAATAAACGCTCAACCTCATTGCGGTAGCTGCGATAGGTGGCTTCACTTTTGCGACTGTAACTTTTCAAGAACGCCTGAGTATAGTAAAAATCCTCGATCGCCGCTGGAATTGAATCGCAGACATGCTCTAAGAAAGCTTTAGAGTCGGGATAGTCATCCAACATGCGAGCACCCATTGGCAATCTAATAAATGACCTATGGGCGTCAAATAAGGGGGTGGCTTTAAATACTTTGCTCATTGGTTAATGCTGCCTGAGAAGTTACTTTAAGTAAGAATGGACTGTATCAGCTGTTATAAGGCTTGTCTAGCTATGTCCACTAATTAACATTAGCGGTCATAAGGTAAATGACTGCCAGCCCTCCTTTTGCGTTGAGTAAAAACTTAACTAACGCAACCATTTCTCCGTTTCCCTCAATGACACTATCAAAGCGTTTGCTATAAAGGCGAGACGCTTGGTTGGGTTCCATGACAAACAGCCGGTTACTTATCAAAACCCTATTGATTACATTGCTGACTGAAGTCCTGATGGTTCATTATGATAGTGCCATCAGCAAAGAACGTTAACGGACTTATCATGGCAGCTACACCGTATAGCCAATTACTATGTCGGATGCTCGGCACAGCTAGCAACATAGGGATTTCCTTTGCGTCCATACGCCCCGCCCCTATCATTTGAATACCTCAAGCAACCACTTGGGCTAGATATTGAACACTTCGACTTATAGGCTCTTTATACTCCAACGGCTACTGCTGTTGCTGTCAAAAAAAGATTCTAATTATCAAACCTACTGCCTATCCATAGTGGACAGTTCTGGTAAACTCTGCCTGACCACTAAGGAATCAAGTATGCGTTTACCTTTTAGAGCTCTCCACACTGTTTTAATATTAGCGACTCTGATATCAACACAAGCCAGCGCAGCGCTTCCGATAGTGCCGGAGTCGGGTCAGTCAGCGCTGTATCGAGAGATCATCGAGCGGTTAGATGCTCGACATTACCGTGCCCAATCAATTGATGACAAACTTTCAGAGCGTTATCTAGATCAATATATTGAGATGCTAGACCCCGGCAAGAGCTACTTTTTGCGCTCAGACATTGAGGAATTCAGTCAATGGAAGCTAAAGCTTGACGATCTAGCCAAGCGCGGCGACGTCAAGCCTGGGTTTGTCATGTTCAATCGCCTGCGTGATCGAGCCATTGATCAGTTAAACCAAAATATAGCCTTGCTAGAAGATGCCGACTATCTTATTGAGTACGACACCAATGAAAGCGTCATACTGGACCCTGACAAACGGGTCTGGCACGAATCTGCCCCTGCCGCAGCACTTCATTGGGAAAAGCGTATAAAAGACTCCATGATACGGTTAGTTCTTAATGAAAAAGATCCCACTGAGGCACGCGAGTTACTGATAAAGCGCTACACGACTCAAATAAAGCAGTATGAACAACGCGATAGCCAAGATGTTTTTCAACTTTATGCTAACGCTCTCACCTCGATTTATGGCCCACATTCAAGTTATTTCACACCACGCACTAATGAAAACTTTCAAATTAATATGTCCCTCTCCCTGGAGGGTATCGGCGCTCAACTAACCACTGAAGATGACTATACAAAGGTTATTGAGGTTATTCCTGGCGGCCCCGCCGATGTGCAAGGGATTTTGGAGGCGGAAGACAAAATTATCGGTGTTGGCCAAGGTCAGGACGAGATCGTCGATGTTATAGGATGGCGAATTGACGAGGTGGTAGCTCTTATCCGGGGTGCCAAAGGTACCACGGTAAAACTCGAAGTCATACCAGCAGATGGGGACAACAGTAACTCGACCACCATCGCAATTGTTCGTGACAAAGTAAAACTAGAAAACAAGTCGGCACAGAGCCAAATTCTGGAGATTGAACAGGAAGGTAAGCCCTATAAACTCGGCGTGATTGATATCCCCGCCTTCTATATGGACTTTGAAGCCTATCGTGCTAGAGACCCCGACTATAAGAGCACCACTAGAGATGTGTTGCGCTTACTTCGAGAGCTCGAAGAACAGCAGGTTGACGGCATCGTGCTAGATTTACGTAACAACGGCGGTGGCTCCTTGCAGGAAGCCACTACACTAACAGACCTGTTTATCGATTATGGACCTGTGGTGCAGATCCGCGATGCAAATGGGCGAGTAAACCGCTATCACCGAGCCTCAAGGCGCGCAGCCTACTCAGGCCCCCTGCTGGTGTTAATAAACCGCCTAAGTGCTTCTGCATCAGAGATTTTAGCAGGAGCTCTTCAAGACTACGGTCGAGCATTGATCGTTGGCAGCCAGAGTTTTGGCAAAGGGACGGTGCAAGATATCACAGGCTTGAGCAGTGGCCAGCTCAAAATGACTATTTCAAAGTTTTACCGAGTTTCTGGTGATAGCACCCAACATCGTGGCGTTCTGCCCGATATCGCGTTTCCCTCTGCCTATGACACCGAAGAAGTAGGCGAAAGCCAGCTGGACAATGTGCTCCCCTGGGATCGTATTCACCGAGTCCCCCATAAGATCGATGATACTTTAACGCCCTATCTCGACACGCTAACCGATGCGCATCAACAACGAATTCAACAAGATCCTGACTTCATTCACCTTTTTGAACGTGTCGACCTAAGTGATTCTTGGAGTGCTGACGCTGAATTATCGTTAAATCTGTCCGAGCGAAGGGCCCGAAGTGAGGCCTGGGATAAGGCGCTATTTTCTCTGGACAATAAACGACTGAAGGCTAAGGGGTTAAGCCCTAATAGTGACACAGAGTCTTGGAAAGAAGACAGAAACATCGACGAAGATAACATTGCTGAATCAGATCCCATTCTGTTTGAAGCAGGACAGATACTCGGCAATCAAATAGGTGTGATATCTGCAAGCAATAGACTCCAAATTGTCCAACTTGAACCTAACATGGCCACGCCTTAATGACAGCTCCAATTAAAGTAATGTCTTTTAACGTAAACGGCATTAGAGCCAGAATGCATCAACTAGAAACTGTATTGGAACAACATCGGCCAGATGTCATCGGGCTGCAAGAAATTAAGGTAAGCGATGAAGAATTCCCAATCGACGCCATTACAGCCATGGGATATAAAGTCCATTTCTATGGTCAAAAAGGCCATTACGGCGTCGCGTTGCTCAGCAAAATACCTGCGACGAATATCACACGTGGTTATCCAACTGATGCGGAAGATTCTCAACGCCGGATGATCCATGGCGAGTACGCCTTCAATGGCAAGACTCTGCACGTTATCAATGGTTATTTTCCTCAAGGTGAAAGCCGTAAGCACCCTACTAAATTTCCAGCGAAAGAAAAATTTTACGCAGATCTAAACGTTTATATTAAAGGGCAATTTTGCAATGAAGACAGACTAATTGTGATGGGAGATATGAATATTGCAGGTGCTGATATTGATATTGGAATAGCACCTGAGAACGCAAAACGTTGGCTACAGCGTGGCATTTGTTGCTTCCTTCCGGAAGAACGCGAATGGCTAAGCGCCCTGCTTGACTGCGGCCTAATTGATACTTATAGGTCTATGCACCCTGACGATGATCGTTCCTATAGCTGGTTTGATTATCGCAGCCGAGGATTTGATCAAGACCCCAAGCGAGGTCTTCGTATTGACCTCATTCTGGCGTCACATGCCGCAGTGGAGAGCCTCATCGACACCGGCATCGACACAGAGGCTCGCGCTTTTGAAAAGCCCTCAGATCACTGCCCTATCTGGGCAGACTTTGCATTATAGGCTACGATTAGCTGAGAGACTGTCAACCCATTGAGATCACTCGCGTTAACAATGTAATAGGGTTTTAATTTAAGGGCTGGACCGCTTTTACAGGGGCACATTAACTAATGACCATGATGGCTAATCATACCTCACAGTCCAATGGACTTAAGACCCCTCAAATCGACTCGACTGCAGATTCTGTCACGCTATCCTATGGAACAATGGAAGAATTTCTAAAAGATATCGAAAAAAGAGCCTTTCAAATGGCTAAAATGAGCACTAGCCGGCAGGAAGATGCCTTAGATATCGTGCAGGAGACCATGTTCAAAATGGTGGAAAAATACGCTTTTAAACCAGTGCAAGAATGGAAGCCTCTGTTTTACCGTATTTTAAATAACAAAATTACCGACCACTATCGACGTCAGGCCGTGCAAAATAAAATTTTCATTTGGAAAAGCTTAGACAACGAACAAAACGATGATTATGTTCAACCAGACTTAACCAACCATGCGGAGCGCCGATCCGAGGAGCCCGACGAAATGTTAATGCGCCAACGAAGGGTTGACAGGTTGGCTGAAGGTGTGAAAAAACTAGCAAGCCGTCAGAGAGAGGCTTTTTTACTTCGCTCTTGGGAAGGCTTAAGTACTCGTGAAACGGCCCATGCCATGCGCTGCACAGAAGGCAGCGTGAAAACGCATTATTCTCGGGCTTTAGAAAAACTGAGAGAGCAGTTAGATGGATACCACTATGACTAATATCGACCAGAAAAAACTCACCGAAGATTTGCTCTCTATTGAAGATGGCACCTCAGTAAAGGACAGTTTCCAGCTAGCTATCGCTAGGAATAAAGCGCTTAGAGGCCAGCGATCACGTTCAAACACATGGTCTTGGATCGTGCTCGGCTCGTCTTGCGCAGCGCTGGCCATAATAATGCTCACGCCACTGAGTATGGAAACCTCACCTTACGCCGATACAACATTAGCTATTAGCGACTCTGAGCAGTTTGCCACTATCGCTAGTATCGACACAAATGAAGACCTCGGCTTTTATTACTGGCTAGACATATATGAACAATAGCTCTCAAAAAAACGAAACGTTTAAAGCAGCTGAGCAAAGTATCCGATTACCTTATCCTATTAAGTCACTTCTCTGACTAAGGTACTAATACAAACTTACCCACGTGCTTTTTTTCAAGAAACTTCTTTTGGGCCTCAGCGATCGACGTTAACGGAAAGGTTTCCGCCAAAACCGGCTGAATTTCGCCCTGCTCTATGTATCTCACAATATTGGGGAAAGTCATTTCATCCCAAGCAGTCGTCCCCATTAATGTGATGTCTTTTAAGTACATATCACGCATATCAAGGTCAACGATAGGTCCCGCAATCGCGCCGGATGAAACGAACCGCCCTCCTCGTTTTAACAGCTTTATCATGGTAGGAAACCCACTCCCAGCCACATTATCGACCACGACATCGACTGATTGCTCCCCAAGCGCCGCTATCAGATCAGCAGACCGCCCTAACAGTATATCGGCGCCAATTTGTGACACCTGTTTATGCTTATCCTCACCCGCAATGGCGATAACTTTTGCACCCCTGCGTTTTGCAAGTTGAACTGCAGCAGATCCCACGCCGCCTGAAGCCCCAGTTATCAGTACTGTTTCACCCGGTTTTAAATTCGCTCGATGAAGCATGTTTTCAGAGGTCCCGTAAGCACAAGGAACCGTTCCAAGTTCAGCGTCTGTCCAGTCACATATCACTGGGAACACTTCAGTTGCACTTATTTTCAAAAATTGCGCAAATGCACCATCAAAATCAGATCCCATCCATATATTATCTAGGGACTTAAAGCCGTGTTCACGTCCACACGGACGAATCAGCACGCGCTTACCCATTAAGTGACTGTCAATATCACTGGCTACCTTAACAACCGTCCCGCAGCAATCTGTTCCCTGAATAATCGGAAAAGGCGTTTTGTCATTCCAGCCACCGTCACTTTTTTGATCCAATAAATCGACTTTTGAGTCCGACATTTCGTTAGTTGCGCTGTTAATAGAAGATGAATACCATCCCAGCCTAGTATTAACCTCAGTATTATTAACTCCTGCGGCCAAAACTTTAATTAGCACTTCTCCTTCCTCAATTTTAGGGATTGGCACATCTTTATATACCAAGCGGTCATAACCACCGTTACCGATAGTCACCATGGCCTTCATCCAATCTTGAAGCATGCAAAGAACTCCTTCTGCTTAACGTTATCAGTGCACCATAGCGCGCTATCCGCTGTGCCTGTTTTTATGTGAGCGACACTAACACTTGCCCAATAGATATTATAGGTAACTAATTCAAGGGCCAAAAAAAGGCCCCTTACGGAGCCCTTTAAATACTAAAATTACTTCCAATCTACTTATAAAGCCGCTTCTAACTCAGGAAGAGCAACGAATAAATCAGCCACTAAGCCGTAATCCGCTACCGAGAAAATAGGCGCTTCTTCATCTTTATTAATGGCCACGATTACTTTACTGTCTTTCATGCCTGCCAAATGCTGGATCGCGCCTGAGATCCCTACTGCGATATATAAATCAGGGGCAACGATCTTGCCCGTTTGACCAACCTGCATATCATTAGGAACAAAGCCTGCATCTACTGCTGCACGAGAAGCCCCGATAGCTGCACCTAATTTATCCGCAATGCCATTCAACAATTCAAAGTTCTCTCCGCTACCCATACCTCGGCCGCCTGATATAACAATGTCAGCTGCCGTTAGTTCTGGGCGGTCAGACTTTACGACTTCTTCAGAGACAAAACTAGACTTGCCCGCGTCATGGGAACCTGCCACGGCCTCAATGGAAGCAGAACCATCGCCTACAGCCGCTGCGTCAAAAGCAGTACCACGGACAATCAGCACCTTAATAGCGTCGCTGCTCTTAACCGTTGCAATAACATTGCCGGCATAAATAGGTCGCTTAAAGGTATCTGTATCAATCACCTCTGTAATGTCAGAGATAGCCTGCACATCTAACAAAGCCGCAGCCCTAGGTAAGATATTTTTAGCGTTACTTGTCGAAGTTCCTAATATGTGACTGTAGTTGGCACCTAGATCCGCGATCAAAAGCGATACATTTTCTGCAAGCGCATGAGTATAGGCCGCAGACTCAGCGAGCAACACCTTACTAACACCGGCAACTTGCGAGGCTTCATCGGCAACAGCAGAGCATGCCTCTCCTGCGACTAACAGATGGATATCACCACCAATAGCAACACCGGCCGTCACTGAATTCAGTGTGGCTACATTCAAACTAGTATTATCATGTTCAGCTACAATTAAAATACTCATGAGATCACCTTCGCTTCATTTCTTAATTTATCAACGAGTTGAGCTACATCCTCAACTTTTATTCCTGCCTGACGCTCCGCCGGGCGCTCTACCCCTAATAGGGTCACTCGAGGCGATGTGTCGACGCCCAAATCCGAGGGTGTTGTCGTATCAAGGGTCTTCTTTTTCGCCTTCATGATATTAGGCAAAGATGCATACCGAGGTTCATTTAAACGCAGATCAGAGGTCACAATGGCAGGTAACGACACCGACACCGTTTGTAGCCCACCATCTACTTCTCGTATCACGCTAGCATTAGCGCCATCGATAGTGATCTCGGATGCAAAAGTAGCTTGGCCATAACCTGTTAATGCACCAAGCATCTGGCCTGTTTGGTTATTATCCCCGTCTATCGCTTGCTTACCCATTAGAACGATGTCAGGAGACTCTGAGTCGCAAATCGCCTTCAAACACTTGGCAATCGCTAGAGGTTCCATTACATCGTCTGTAAGAACAAGGATGGCGCGGTCTGCGCCAAGAGCCAATGCGGTTCGGAGTTGCTCTTGCGACTGTTGCGCACCAACAGATACGGCAATAACCTCAGTCGCTACGCCCTTCTCCTTTAATCGAACAGCTTCTTCGACAGCGATTTCGCAAAAAGGATTAATGGACATTTTAACGTTAGCCAAATCGACACCAGTCCCGTCGGCTTTCGGCCTAACTTTTACGTTGTAGTCCACAACGCGCTTTACGGCTACCAAAACTTTCATTGGTGATCCTTTTTAATCAGTGATAAGAATTATAAATCAGCGCTGGGGTAACGCCGTGCTCAAATTTTCAGGCGAGTATATTGCCTAAATACCACCAAAAAATCAACCAGCCATAGTTCCGGTTACGACCCGCTGGTCAGATTTAACCTCATGTTTTACCGTGAAATTTGGGTTATTTATATTCATTATAGTTAAGCCGTTATGATAAATGAAATGTTATAATCACTAATATAGCCACTGTCTGGAGTTAGAGTTTTGGAAAGAGAATCAATGGAATACGATGTTGTTATTGTTGGTGCAGGGCCTTCAGGTCTTTCCGCAGCGTGCCGGCTTAAGCAATTGAACCCTGAAATCACTGTTTGCGTCGTTGAAAAAGGCTCTGAAGTAGGCGCCCACATTTTGTCAGGCGCCGTTCTCGAACCTCGCGCCATGAACGAACTGTTCCCCGACTGGAAAGAACGTGGTGCTCCGCTTGATATAGAGGTGAAGAAAGACAAATTTTTATTCTACACTGGTGCCAAGAGCGCTATAAAGCTTCCTAACTTTTTCATCCCAAAACCTACCCATAATGATGGCAACTACATCGTTTCAATGGGTAATGTCTGCCGTTGGCTATCAGAGCAAGCTGAAGCTATGGACGTCGACATTTATCCAGGTTTTGCTGCCACTGAGGTGGTGTATAACGAAGATGGTTCGGTTAAAGGTATAGCTACTGGAGATATGGGCATTGGTCACAATGGTGAGCACAAACCCAGTTACGCCCAAGGCATGGAACTACATGCTAAATACACCCTATTTGCTGAAGGCTGCAGAGGGCATCTTGGTAAACAGTTAATAAAGAAGTTTGATCTAGACAAAAACAGTGACCCCCAGCACTATGGTCTTGGCATTAAGGAAATCTGGCAGATTCCCCCTGAGCAGCACGACGAAGGTTTAGTCGTGCATGGTCTTGGCTGGCCACTACAAGAAAGCGGCACTGGTGGCGGTGCATTTCTTTATCATGCGGAGAACAACCAAGTATTTATCGGACTTATCGCGGATTTAAATTACAGCAATCCCCACATGAGTCCGTTTGAGGAGTTTCAGCGCTGGAAGCACCACCCGGAAACACTTAAGTATCTTAAAGGTGGCTCACGGCTAACCTATGGCGCTAGAGCAATCGTCAAGGGCGGGCTTAACTCTTTACCTAAAATGCATTTCCCAGGCGGCTTATTAATCGGCTGTGACGCCGGCACACTCAATAGTGTAAAAATAAAAGGGAATCACACGGCCATGAAAAGCGGCATGATTGCTGCCGAAACAATTGTTGAAGCAATGAAACAGGGAGACTCTGCACAGTCTGATCTAGAGAACTTCAGTAGCGCCATCAAAGATTCTTGGTTGCATAAGGAGCTTCATATCTCCAGAAACTTTTCTGGCTGGATGCATAAATTTCCCATGCTTCTTGGTTTGGCTTTCGTGTGGATTGAGCAGAATATCTTAAGAGGCCGCCTACCCTTGACCCTGCATGACAAAACACCTGACTACGCAACGATGAAGTCAGCCGCAGAATCCAAGAAAATTGAGTATGTGAAGCCGGATAACATTATTAGCTTTGATAAAGCTTCTTCTGTTTTTATGTCCAACACTAATCATGAAGAAGATCAGCCTTGCCATTTGACACTAACTGATCCGGAGTTACCGATCACCTTTACCCTTGGCGAGTATGATGAGCCGGCACAAAGATATTGTCCTGCCGGAGTCTACGAGGTGATTAGAAACGAAGACGGTAGCGACCGCTTCCAAATCAATGCTCAGAACTGCGTTCACTGCAAGACTTGCGATATCAAGGAACCAAGCCAAAATATCAACTGGGTAGTCCCTGAGGGAGCAGGCGGACCTAATTACCCAAATATGTAGCGATAAAATAATACAAAAAGGGTGATTTATCTTCGCCCTTTTTGTTATCAATCAAACTAAACTGATTTTCCCAGCAGAAACTGGCACCCCATGCTACTTAGGTAGACGGCGTGATTTTCATCCGTCGCGGAACTCTCACCCCAAGCGACCAACTGGTAAAAGGCAGACCGGCTCACTAAAGCGCTGAGATCCCCGCGTACCTTTACCAACGGAATCGGCTGATCAGACTCAGGCTTGTACTCAATGGTCAAAGGGTGATCGTCACTGAGAACAATACTTTCGCCATTTAAAGTTACGCAGCTAATAGCTTGCTGATCATAACGAAGATCCCGACTCACTTCAGTAATAAAAAAGGGAGCTACATCAACTTTAATCCTCCATTTCTCAACCGGAGTGACCAAAAAATACTGCCCATTTTCGACCTTTAAGATACTTGAAAAAAGCTTAACCAGAGCGGGTCGTTTAATTTCTCCACCCTCATGAATCCATCGCCCTTCTCTGTCCACGCGTATATCCATATCGCCGGACTCTTCAGGATCCCAGAGATCGACAGGTGGTAATTTCATGCTGGAATCGCTTTGCAGCGCAAGAAGGTCTGCAAAAAGGGTATCCAGGCTATGAGAGGGTTTCATTTCCCCGACTTGTTTTTTTTGTCGCCAGCCAGGTGATACTGTCCACGATTGCCCATGGTCACACCAATGCTGGTAATGAAACCCAAAAGCTCGCTCATATCTTCAACTTGACCCCAAGACTTACTAAAACAAAGCTCTACAGCCCCCTGAGCAAGAGCCCAGCAGGTAAGATAGTGATAGTGAGGAGGAACATCTTCAAGGATACCGTCACCAATCAATCTCGTAATGACCATTTCCAAAGCCTCTTCATGAGAGCGCCTTATCTGAGAGAATTCTTCTAACTGAGCGCTCACATCGTCAGCATCACTCAAACGGTCTTCTAACTGCTGCACCAATCGGTCACGCTCTGGCCGAGCTAACCGAGAATCAAAATAAGCCTTTGACACCGCGCCGGGGTCACCTTTTTCTGCCTTATCTAAGCCTTCAGATAAACGTTTTGATATGCCACGTTCGTAATCGAGCATGATGCGGACTAAGATTTCATTTTTTGTCAGAAAATGCTTGTAGACAGTACCCTTGCCAATCCCAGCCTTGGTGGCAATTTTAGATACGGTGACACGATCAATGTTTTCTTTGATCAGTAATTCGAGCGCAGCATCCACTATCTTCTGTTCACGAGCTAAAAAGAGTTTCTTTTTCTCTCGAATTCGATCACTACTCGATGTTTTTTCCGGCATTTTATTTCTGCCCTCCGCAGCATCTACTATAACAGCGCAACATTCACATAACACACTATGTTAGATTTTAATGTCCCTATTACTCGCGCGAATAAACTCTCTCTTTAGATCATCATAAGTCTGTACCGCTGGAAACTGTGGAAATTCGTCAATCACATTTTGAGGCGCATGAAATAGGATTCCTGCGTCGGCCTCTGCCAGCATTGTTGTATCGTTATACGAATCTCCAGCGGCAATAGTTCTATAATACAAGCTCTTAAGTGCAACAATTGACTGACGCTTTGGGTTAGATTGCCGTAGATGATAGTTAACAACAGTGCCGCTCTCATCACACTCTAACTTATGGCATAACAACGTTGGGTAGCCAAGAGGCTTCATTAGAGGATTGGCAAATTCATAAAAGGTATCAGAGAGAATAATCACTTGAAATCTCTCTCGCAACCAATTAACAAATTCGACCGCCCCATCAAGAGGTTCTAACGTCGCGATTACTTCCTGAATTTCATTAAGCCCTAAGCCGTTTTCTCTAAGTAGATCTAGCCGATATTGCATCAGGACGTCATAATCAGGCTCGTCCCGTGTGGTTCTCTTAAACGCGGCTATACCCGTCTTTTCAGCAAAGGCGATCCAAATTTCGGGAATCAAAACTCCCTCTAGATCTAAGCATGCAATTTCCACAGAATATCCTTAACAAAAGTAAGCTGGGCACTTTACTGAAAATATTGTAAGGGTGCAATAACTCGAAGAACCTAAGTGATTACTTAGTGGAGCACTGGATTCCCATCATTACAAATCGATCCATTAATCGACAATATTTGTGCGATGGTTCATTTGATAGTCAGGGATATCGAAATTTGCAAAATACTCTTTTACCGCCTCTGGACTCGGTAGCGACATAACCTCAGTAACGACGTCTCGTTTAAGATGTGGCGCAAAACCCTCAATAAAGTCATACATATAGCCAGGTATATAACTGCCTCTCCTGATGCCTAGGGATGCCGGGTAGAAATCGTCAAATTCAGGGACATCAAGACAGACCAAATCTGAATCTAAAGTAGAGTCATAAGCTAGATCAGCAAGGACACCAACACCAAGGCCATCACGCACATAGCTTTTAATAACATCTGCGTTCCCTGCCGCGAGAGCAATATTTGGCTTTAATCCTGTCCGATTAAGTGCTTTACCAAGCGAAGTACTATCAAGCGTATTAAAACCAAAGCCGAACACGTGTGTCACAAGAGGGTAAACTGTAATATCCTGTGGTGAAACTTTAGCTAACCTAGTTAGCGGATGATCCTTAGGCACCAAAACAGCGGTGTGATACTTAAAGCAAGGCATTACCACCAAGTTACTCTGGATCTCGAAATTTTCTGTGACTATCACAAAGTCGACATCACCATTTTCTGCTGCCTCTAAATTTTCCCTGGTCGTACCCTGAATCACTGTAAGGGAAACTTTGGGATACTTAGGAACAAACCCTGCAATCGCATTTGGCAGCGTATACCGTGCCTGTGTATGTGTTGTGGCTACTGCCAGATTGCCTTCAGTCGGGGACGTATAATCGCTAGCAAGCCCCTTAATCCTTTCGACTTTGTTAAGAATCTCACCCGCAATCGCAAGTATATCTTCACCAACGCGCGTAACCTTACTCAAATGCTTACCGCTGCGCGTAAAAATCTCCACGCCGAGCTCCTCTTCAAGAAGCTTAATTTGCTTACTGATGCCAGGTTGAGACGTATATAACGCTAAAGCAGTCGCCGATATATTAAGATTGTGGCGCTTTACTTCGCATAAGTAACGTAACTGCTGTAGCTTCATCCTTACCTCGGGTGGTCAAATGGCATAAAAATATAGTGATCTAAACCTTTAGTCCTATACCTTATACCTTATACCTTATACCTTATTTGTTATAACTTAAATAACATTCGTTATAATCTAAATGCTCATCGTTAATAACTAAAATATAGCACTGTGTTTCTGTTTAATAATATTTAACTATTATTTATGCCTAAAATTTTGGCGGGCGTGATTTTATATTACTTTTTGTTCTGTACGGCTCATAGCAGCGATCAGACCGCCAGCAGAAGCAAATACGCTTTTGCTCCCAATACCAGTGCGAGATTCCCTCAAGCATGAGACCTGAAGTTACAACGGCACCAACTCCAGATACGTGCGCGCGGACATGATAACGACAAAGGACTAACAGTCAATCAATTCTTGAACCTTTAGTTAACTGCTGGCTGGGAAATGGTGAAGACATCCCTACTATTTCACTGAAGGCCGCTAAAAAAACGGCCTGCAAAAAGCGCAAATAAAAAAGCATAAAGTAGGTAGTACCAGAGGGAGTGCTTGGACCGTTTGGTTTCTGACAAACGAGAATCAGCTTCGGTTTTAAGTTGTCGAATATCAACTTCTATATCTAAAAAGTGCTTTTCCTCACTACCTAAATTCTTCATATATAGGCTAAGTATCTTGTCATCGGACATGGCTTGATATTTATTCGACCTAAGTAATTGAGGTTTAGACATTTAAGTTCTCGCGGCCCAACCGTTAAATTGCCTGAAGTCGCAGCCAATCTTACTCATTAGATACTCCGTGTGGCACATGACCTGTGGCAACGTATTCCCTAGCAGAGCTACAATGCGTCTGCTGATCATCAAAGAAGACATCTGCTCCAAACGAGTTCAGAAAATCACCCTTACTTAAGCCCCCCAAGAACAAGCTTTCGTCAATACGAACATTCCAATCCCTAAGCGTCCGCACTACCCTTTCATGAGACGGTGCGGCCCTCGCTGTCACCAAGGCAGTCCGAATAGGACAGCTGTCAGCGCTAAATTCGGACTGGAGCCCATGGAGTGCTTGCAAGAAACCCTTAAAAGGCCCTGCATCAAGCGGTGTATGCGCCGCGGCTTTCTCATTTTCGGTAAAGGCTTCTAGGCCTCGTTCTTTAAAGATTCTCTCTGAAGCATCTGAAAAAAGCACGGCATCCCCATCAAATGCAAACCGCAAATCATCATTATCAGTAGAACCCCCCTTCGACGGGAGTAACGTCGCCGCAGCCACCCCGTTATTAAGGGCGCTTCGAACATCTTCAGGGTTGGTTGACAGAAATAGGTCGCAACCAAAAGCAGAGACGTAACGATACGGCGAAGTACCTCCAGAAAACGCTGCGCGTGAGATATCCAATCCATGATGTGCGATCGAATTAAACACCCGCAACCCGGTATCTGCCGAATTTCGCGACAACAAAATAATTTCCACTCTTGGGTCACCCTCGAGTTTATCGTTGATCCTCAGTAATTTCGTCGCCAGTGGAAATGCCTCCCCCGGCTCTAAGACATCATCTTCATGTTGACGCTGATACTCAGCATAGGCAGCCACACCGTCTTTTTCGTAGATGCTATGACTCTTTCTCATATCAAATAAGGCAGTGGATGAGATTGCGATAACCAATTTTGGCTTTTTACTCGGACTCATAAGATTACTGACCTTGGGCAGAATTCCCTGTCGTGGTTTGCTCACTTTTCTCCTGATCAAAATACTCTTTAGTCAGCTTAAACACAATTGGTGAAAGAAGAATTAGAGCGATAAGGTTTGGGATTGCCATCAAACCATTTAATGCATCGGTCATTTTCCAAACCAACTCAAGACTCATCTGTGTACCAACAAAAATACCGATCACCCAAAGAATACGAAATGGTGTAATTACTCTAGGTCCCAATAAAAACTCAGCGCAGCGCTCGCCGTAGTAACTCCAACCAAGCATCGTGGTGAAAGCAAACAATGCAACACACAGCGACAGAACAAGGTCGCCATAGGGAAGTGCTCCACTGAATGCGGCAAGGGTCATTGCCGCGCCTTGAGGCTCCCCGTTCCAAACGCCTGTCACGATCAGAACTAAGCCCGTCATCGTGCAAATGATCAAGGTGTCTATAAAGGTGCCTAACATCGCAATTGTGCCCTGCCGCACAGGGCTATTGGTCTCTGCTGCCGCGTGCGCGATAGGCGCAGAGCCTAAACCAGCCTCATTGGAAAAAATGCCTCGCGCAATACCCATCCGCAGCGCCAACATAAGGGTTGCACCCGCAAAACCGCCGGTGGCCGCAGCACCATTAAATGCACTATCAACGACTAAAGCCACGGCCGCAGGGATTAGTGATGCATGTGTTACTAGAATTATTAGTGTGGCTGTTATGTATAACAGAGCCATAAAGGGTACAAGCTTCCCAGCCACGATGGCTATACGCTTAATACCACCTAACAGCACCACGCCCACTAGTACGGCCATAACGACACCGCTAACTGCCGTTGGTACACTGAAATTAGTTTGTAGCACTTGGGACACGGCGTTAGATTGAACAGTGTTAGCCAAGCCAAAACCGGCCAGAGAGCCGAACAAGGCAAAGGCCATTCCTAGCCACTTCCATCGTTTACCCAAACCATTTTTAATGTAGTACATAGGGCCGCCCACTTTACGACCCAAGTCATCAGTCTCGCGATAATTCACGGCCAAAACAGCTTCTGCATACTTGGTGGCCATACCGACAAAAGCCGCGCACCACATCCAAAAAAGTGCTCCTGGACCTCCAAGACCAATTGCAGTGGCAACGCCTGCAATATTGCCCATTCCTATGGTCGATGAGAGAGAGGTCATTAAGGCGTTAAACGGCGTGATTTCGCCCTCGCCCGTACCTTTTCTACCCTTGAGAAGCTGACGGAACGCATAGGGTATTCGGCTAATCGTCATTCCTTTAAGGCCAATTGTCAGGTAAATACCCGTACCCAGTAATAGAGTCAGCATTACTGGACCCCAGACAAAGTTATTTACAATATCAACAATCTGCTCAAACATACCTGCCCCTTATTATTCTTTAGGCTGTCAGTGTCTAGACTAAGCAAATAGCACTAAATCCAGTTAGGTAATCAACCGCCCAACTAATGAGCGCATATTGGCCGCTGGGATATACTAAGCCTGTCTGTACCTTCAAACATCACTAAATAGCTATCCGGAAGGCTCCGCTGTAACGCACACAGAAACCTATCCAGACTGACCGATAACCTTAGATAGCCTTGATAGTGCCTTTGGGTAACACTGCGTGAACAGCAACCTTTTGAAATTTAAGCTCTAAATTGTTACTGACTTCAAGAACAACATAATCACCCTCTAATTTGGTGATTTTTCCCAGCATGCCGCTCGTTGTTACAACCTCGTCTCCCTTACCTAAGGCGCCAACAAGTTCATTATGCTCTTTCTGACGTTTACGCTGAGGTCGAATGATTAAAAAGTACATGAAGCCAAAAAGCCCTGCGAACATCAATATAGTAATCATTGGGTTTGGCTCGCCTGCATTGGAGGCTTGAGCGAAGGCATTTGATACAAATAACATCTTTTATTTCCTTTATTTAGTCTGATCTTTTTAAGAACAGTGTTTAGTGGGTATTAATTATCCTAGGTTTTGCTTAATCCAGTCTAACGTATCCTCATGATGGCTTTTGGTCTTTACCTTAGCCATTACATGGACAATCTTGCTCTGTTTATCAACAATAAATGTAGAGCGTAAAACGCCCATATATTCACGTCCCATAAATTTCTTTAGATCCCATGCTCCATAACTTTCGATTACGCTGTGATCTTCATCTGACAACAAGATGAAATTAAGCTCTTGCTTGTCCTCAAATTTGACCAAACGAGTAACCGAATCTGGGCTTACCCCAATTACAACGGTGTCTAAGTCATTAAATTCGCTGTAGCTATCCCTAATGCCACACGCCTGAACCGTGCAACCCGGAGTCATTGCCTTGGGATAGAAATACACAACAACATTCTTTTTACCCTGGAAATCACTCAGCGAGACCATCTCACCCCGCTGGTTTGACAGAGTAAATGATGGAGCTTGATCACCGACGATTGAAAATGCCACAAGGTCACCTTTAGAGTGGATATAAATGAGTGGGAGACTGTAGCAAACTTTGCCCATTGGATGTGACAAAAACCAGCGTGAGTTGTCGTTATATGCCGAGCATTTTATAGCTTTATACAAAAACGCCACTGAGTATTACCCCAATGGCATTTACAATTAACTGCTGTCCGTTAGCACTAAGGCAGCAAGTGCTGAACGGCATCGCGCTCTTCAGTCAACTCTTGCTCCGTCGCAGTCATTTTTGCACGGGAGAAGTCATTAATCTCCAAACCTTGGACGATAGTCCAATCGCCGCCTGCACAGGTACATGGAAATGAGTAAATTAGGCCTTCGGTAATACCATAACTACCGTCACTGTATACGCCCATGCTGACCCAATCGCCTTCAGATGTACCCAATGCCCAACTACGCATATGAGCAATCGCCGCATTAGCTGCGGAGGCAGCACTTGAAGCGCCTCGAGCACTAATGATTGCTGCCCCACGTTGTTGCACAGTAGGAATAAAGTCGGTCTCATACCAAGTCTGATCCACCATGCCGATGGCTGGCTGACCCTTAACTTTAGCTTCATGAAGATCAGGGTACTGAGTAGCAGAGTGATTACCCCAAATGGTCATTTGAGTTACATCGTTGATAGTAGAGCCTGTCTTATCTGCAATTTGGCTCATCGCGCGATTGTGATCTAGACGAGTCATCGCTGTAAACTGACGAGGGTTGATGTCTGGCGCGTTGCGCTGGGCAATCAATGAGTTGGTATTAGCAGGATTACCCACTACCAACACCTTAATCTCTTTAGAGGCATTGTCATTCAACGCCTTGCCTTGTGCCGAGAATATCGCGGCATTGGCTTCTAACAAGTCCTTACGCTCCATGCCGGGGCCTCGAGGACGTGCGCCGACCAATAGTGCGTAATCCGAATCTTTAAATGCAACTGCAGCATCATCAGTGCAAATCATGCCTGCAAGCAGTGGAAATGCGCAATCATCCAGCTCCATTGCGACTCCTTTTAAAGCCTCAAGGGCCGGTGTAATTTCGAGCATTTGTAAAATAACAGGCTGATTAGGGCCAAGCATTTCGCCAGCAGCGATGCGGAACAACAGGGAATAACTAATCTGGCCTGCTGCGCCGGTAACAGTAACACGAACGGGTGAAGTCACAGTTTGTCTCCGAAAATAATAGTTGGGCATTAAAAATTTGAACGGCATTATAAGTCGCCATCCGTAAAAAGCATATCTAGCATTGGCTATTGCTACTATTAAATATCTTAATAGATGAATCTTAGCTGTCAGCCGTGCAGTTCTTTGTAACGTGTTTCCATACGTTGATAGAGTTCATCCTTAAAATCCCCTGCAGACGTATCTAGCTGCGCCACAATATCGACGAGATGCTCGTTGTCTTCAACACCGCCCCACTGCTTCTGATAACTTCCATCTTGATATCCATGATCCTGACGGAAAAAATTGAGTACATTCTTCCCAACATAGCCCACATAGAGTGTCTCAAAGTCCATATTAATACCGACCATTAACCGAGTAAATCCAGACACATCAAAATCTTTGGTGGATAAGGTTCTCTCGGTAAAATGCTCTAGGTCAGCCGCAAAATCGCCACTCGATTTAGGGTTCGAGAATTCGTCCTCAACGATCGCCGTTATATCCTCAACCGAATACCCTTTGAGTAACAGCAAACTCAAACCAAAGTGCCATATATCAACAAGCTCAAGCGCTATTTGATCGACATCAGGTGTTTGTTTCTTCCACCACTTCCAGCCGTAATGATCCAACAACTCCGCACACTCAACCCATATAGCTCGATACCATTCAAAATTTTGCTCGCGCCAACTAGCATGAACCTTAGTATTCATGTCATTTTGCAGTTCAAGCATCGTAGCCAATTGCTGCTTCATTCGTTATACCTCGTATTTATAGTGTTAAGAATTAATCAGGTACTACGCCCTAACGAAACTGTTGCTCACTTTCTCTTGACCCAATATTGTATTGGGCCCATGACCGGTAACTACTACTGCCTCGTCATCAAGGCAATATATCCGATCTTTAATCGACATTACAATTTGGTCATAATTTCCACCAGGAAGGTCTGTCCGGCCGATGCTACCCTGAAATAGCGTATCTCCTGCAATTAAAGTTTTGTACTCTTCAAACCAAAAACTGATCGACCCCGGCGTGTGGCCGGGAGTATGAATCGCGACGCCCCCGCAGCAATTAAGCGCCTGATCATCTTTAAGATGACCATCTGGAACTGGAAGTTTAACCTCTGGCACACCGAACATAGCACATTGCTGTTCCACCATATCCCACAAGAATTGATCACCTTCATGTAGATAAATGGGCGCTCCGGTTGCAGCCTTAATCTCTCCAGACGCTAAAATATGATCAAGATGAGCATGCGTATGAATAATGGCCACCACGGTAAGATTAAGCTCCGCCAACAATCCAAGTATTTTTTCTGCGTCACCACCTGGATCAACTACCAGGGCCTTACCCGATATTTTGTCACCAATAATAGAGCAATTGCATTGCAAAGGCCCAACGGGAAATGTTCTGATAATAAATGGCGACATCTGCGCTTGATCAGTACTCATTGATAACTCTCTAATTTATTACGGCTTACTCATTAATGCCTGCCAGTTTAAACAGTCAGAAAATTTTTGCGCCATTATTTCCGTTATTTCATTAAAAATAACGCCTGACGAAAAACCCGAGGCGAGCCAAGTCATAACCTCAATTTGGGCAGGCGCATTTACATTGTTAGCGTTGATTTATACGTTTGTGGCATATCATCCAACAGGCACTTGATAGTCGACACCAGATCACCCTCCGATGCCGTTAATTGAACCCCCACACCCTGGGTATCTAAACTGGAATCTCCATTAAAACTGACCCATATAACCGTCCCTTGAACTACCACTAGCTCGTCAACCAAATAAAGCGACAAGCGTAATTGAACGCTATCACCAAGCGCAAAGGCATGCTTGGATGAAACAAAGAAACCCCCATTTTTTACAAAGGGCATAAAATGTTGGTAAAGCTCATTTTGATTTTTAATATCTAAAGAACATGAAATAGTATCAATGTTAGTAACCAAGTCACCCACTATTCGCTTAGTTGCAAGTCCCAGCTTATCCTTCTCCATTTGCCAACTCCTCCGTTAAATCAATTTTAGACTCTAAGACACGTAAATAAACACTTCTTTTAATGACTGCTCGCATTGGACGATTGAGCCCAATCCATGAACAATCCTTCTAGTAATAATTGCTGGTTAACATTGGACTGAGAAAGCAGTAACTGTCTGGCCGACATTAGTCGATCCTGAAACTGAAACAACCTTCGATCGCCGCCTCCTTGCCCTTCGTTAACGGCCAACCTATGAACGTAGTTCATATACCACTCAATAATATTATTGCCGTTTAATTTAACACACTGTTGAGCGGCCTCCACTGATGACAGACTGCCACTAGCGACCCCCTCAATAATCCCCTCAAAATCTTGCCTCAGCGCCAATGTTCCGGACTCGATATTATGCAACGCAAGTAACGGGCGCCCGTTTGACACCTCTATAGCCTTCGCTACGTCTGAACTATTACCCGACACCTCCTTAAGCCAATGCGTTGCCACATCTTCGCCAGGAGTAGCAAGGTATTGTTTTTGGCATCGGCTTCTTATGGTCGGCAACAAAGCGTGCAAACGATCGCTAACCAAAACAAGTAAGGTCTTTCCTTGAGGCTCCTCAAGGCTTTTAAGCAACGCATTAGACGCATTTATGTTCATAGCGTCAGCAACTAAAATGAGTCCAATCTTCCAACCACCTTGCTGAGCCGTGGTATTTAATCTTGTACACAATGTCCGGACGTCATCTACTCGAATTTTTTTACCCTCTTCCTCAGGTTCCAAAATAGTTAAATCAGGATGCGAACCGGCCAGTAATAACTTGCAGGATTTACAGCTTCCACAAGCATACTCATTAGCCTCTGCACTACAAAGTAACCGCTGAGCCAGAGTAATCGCTAAGCGCCTTTTACCCACACCATTAGAGCCGTGAAGCAACAGTGCGTGGGGCATTCGATCAGTATCAATGGCCCGATTAAATCCCTCCCAAACGTCTTTGTGCCATGGGAGCGGGAGCGCTAAAGTGGTGTTTGCATATGCCATCAAACAGCCACTTTAGTGGTTGCCAAAAAAGTCTCCAGCACCGCCTTTATATCGAACTGAACCCCATCAAGAGATTGCGAAGCATCGATTACCGCATACCTCTGAGGATCTTTTCCTGCAGTATTGAGATACCCCTGACGCACCCTCTCAAAGAACTCGACCTGCTCTTGTTCAAAACGATCAGGCGCACTCCGGTCGCTAGCTCGCTTAAGACCAATCTCTACGGGTATATCCAAAATCAAGGTTAAGTCAGGTCGTAAAACACCTTGCACTAAGTGCTCTAAATGTTCGATCAAGGTACTGTCCATTCCTCGACCTGCACCTTGATAAGCGTACGTCGCATCAGTGAAGCGATCACAAACAACCCACTTACCTGCGTCCAGACTAGGCAGGATCACCTGATCTAGGTGCTGTGCCCGGCCAGCAAACATAAGTAGGAGTTCAGCGGTATCACAAATTTTCTCATCACTTGGCGTTAGTAATAACTGACGAATCTGCTCAGCCAGAGGAGTGCCGCCAGGTTCTCGAGTAGCGAGGAATTCGATATTTTGCTCCAATAGCCAAGCCTGGATAAAGTCGATATTAGTCGTTTTACCGACCCCCTCAGTGCCTTCAATCGTTATAAATTTGCCGTGCATTTAAAACCTACTTTGAACTTTCCAATTAGTTTGGTGCAGACTGGTAATTTTCCGCACGTTGCTCCAACTGATATTTTTTTACCGCGCCTAGATGCTCTTGTAGCGTACTAGAAAAATAATGCCCCCCGTCACCCCTGGCAACGAAGTATAGGCTAGAACCAGCCTTGGGATGAAGCGCCGCAGAAATCGAGGCTCCACTTGGCATTGCAATAGGCGTTGGCGGCAGCCCCTTTATCATATAGGTATTGTAGGGCGTCAGTTGACGTAAATCTCGGCGCCTAATATCACCATCATACCGATCACCCATACCGTAAATCACAGTAGGGTCAGTTTGCAGCCTCATACCTTTCAATAAACGCCTAACAAACACACCCGATATCGTCTCTCTCTCTTCGGCTAAGCCGGTTTCTTTTTCAATGATCGACGCCATGATCAATGCCTCGTAAGGCGTCTTATAAGGCAATCCTGGCGCTCGCTTGGCCCACTCCTGCTCTAACACCCTATTCATTTTCCGATGCGCGCGGAGCATTATATCGAGCACTGTATCGGTTCCCAAATAATTATAAGTATCTGGAAACAACCAACCTTCTATATTGTCATGTTCCTCACCAATGCCCGAAAGCTTTAATCTCTTTAATAAAACCTCCTTATTGGTATCCTCAAACTGTTTAATTAAGGAAAGGTGACTCACCCACTGATTAAAGGACCAACCTTCAACAAACGTGATCTGATATTGAATGACGTCTCCCCTATTAGACTTTTCTAGTAACGATAGCGGTGTATCTGTCGACTCAACACTGTAGGTCCCGACCTTGATCTTAGTCAGCCCTGTAAATTTGGCATAAAGATTTATGGCCCATGGATTAGAGATAATTTCGCGATAAAAAAGAGCTTCAGTTACGCCATTTACTCTGGCCCCCTTCTTAATTGTGAATTCAGGGCTATCGCCAGCCAGTACTGCCCAGTTAACCGGCTCGTTAATTTTCATATCAATCATGACGACGAGTGAAGCACCACAGACAAAGGCCCCAAGAGTTAGAGCTATAATCGCTTGAAAGATCAGCTTCTTCATTGAAAACAAGGATAGTTATTAGACAACATGCACTGTAATTCTCTTGTGACCTTACCAATTTCCCGCGTCTCGGTTGATTGGTTATCAGCCGCACGGACACCTACAACGGGCACAATACCGCGAACCGAATTACAAATAAATAGTTCATCATACTCATCTAGATCCCTTTCCCCGATAACACCAATCTCCAGGCAAATGCCCATCAGGGGAAATATCTCTTCAATCAGCAGCGAACGCATGACCCCTGAAACACCACAGGCATCAAGATCAGGTGTAATCCACCCGCCTGAAGCACCTCTAAGAAATATATTAGCTCGCGTGGTCTCAATAACTAAACCGTCATCATTCATCATTAAACCATCATCGCAGTCACTAGAGTGGCGCTCGCTAGCTGCAAGAACCTGTTCTAGCCGATTCAGATGCTTGATGCCTGCAAGCTGAATATTTGTAGACATTCGCTGACCGCAACGCCAAAGATTAATACCCGTATTTCGATAATGTTGAAAGTTAGCAGGGGAAACACTGTGACGAAAGATAATTCGTGGAGTACAGGCTTCAGAGCTCTCATACCCTCGACCACCACTGCCTGCGGTAACTATGATTTTAACAACACCATCCGCAATAGATTGTTTGTGAAGTATTTCTTTAAACGCCAACACCGCTGAAGACAACCGAGACAGGTTAATCTTTATCCCCAGGCGGCTCGCGTCGTTTTGGATCCTGGCTAAATGCCTATCTTTTAGTGGGAAATCTCCACCGAAATAACGGATCGACTCAAACAAGCCGTGGCCGTAAGCTAGCCCACGATCTGACAATAGCTCTGCTGAGCTAATGTCGAGAAGCTCATCTTGCCCATCAATAGTGTAAATAAAGTCTGTAGTTATCATAGTCCTATTAAACAAAACTTTGGGGCAAAAAAAAACCGCCCCAATAGGAGCGGCTTTCAGACACGTTAGCCCTAGCTATTCGCGTTTATGTACGTAATTGCATCAGTTACTGTCGCAATTTTCTCTGCTTCCTCATCAGGAATCTCAGCGTCGAATTCTTCTTCGAGCGCCATAATAAGCTCTACTGTATCTAGCGAATCTGCGCCAAGGTCTTCAACAAAAGATGAAGTTACCTTAACATCTTCTTCTTTAACACCAAGTTGCTCAGCAACCATTTTAATAACGCGCTCTTCAATATTACTCATCGTATTTCCACTCCTTATAAGTCTGGTGTATCTTTAAGTCTAGTCTATTTCTGTATTTTTTATCACTAGGGGCGGCATTCTACCCCAGATAGATCAAATTACTACCCTCATATGAAAAAAAACGCACATAAACCAAATTTACTCGAGAGTTAATCGACATTGGCATTTCATATGACAGCCCAAACCGCAATTCATATATACATTAACTGTCATCACGACATAAACATTCCGCCATTAACGTGGATGGTTTCTCCAGTAATATAACCAGCAGCGTCACTAATCAAAAAGCTTACTACAGCCGCTATCTCGCTAGGCATGCCCAGTCTAGCAAGTGGAATTTGTGACAAAAGAGCATCTTTATTCGCTTCAGGTAAATCTCTAGTCATATCCGTATCAATAAAACCTGGCGCCACCGTATTCACGGTTATGCTTCTTGATCCAATTTCTTTCGCAAGCGCTCGGCCAAAACCTTCAACCCCAGCTTTACTCGCCGAATAATTACTTTGCCCACTATTGCCCATAGACCCCACAACTGAGCTAATGTTCACAATGCGACCCCAACGCGCTTTAGTCATGGGTCTGACGCATGCCTTACAAAGACGAAAAACAGCAGTCAGATTAGTATTAACTACATCCAACCATTCATCCTCTTTCATGCGCATTAAAATATTATCTTTGGTAATTCCAGCATTATTGACCAATATAGTCGGCGCGCCAAACATCTCAATCACCGACTTGAGTAGTTGCTCGATAGATTCTGTTTGCGTAACGTCAAGAACCATACCTGCACCAACACTTTTAGCATCAGTCAGTCTCTGGCTGATTTTATCAGCGCCCGATTGACTAGTAGCCGTACCTACCACTATGTAGCCAGCAGCGCCCAGATTATCGGCTATCGCAGCTCCGATACCGCGACTTGCGCCGGTAACAAGTGCTATTTTAAATTCATCAGTCATAAATATTCCTTAAGTAATTAAACAGACAGCAATGCGTTCTCAAAGTTCTCTACATCATCTGTGGCAAACGAAATTAACTCTCTATCAATTCTTTTAGACAAGCCATTTAAAACTTTACCGGGGCCGCACTCTACTAGCCTATCGGCCCCGCCACTCTTCAACCTGAGCACGCAATCAACCCATTTTACGGGCTGAGCTATTTGGTCTAGCATTAGCATTTTGATTTTTTCAGGATCAGACTCAGTTTCGGCATGAACATTGTGAATGACCGGAATGGTTGGCTCAACAAAAGGCGTATCTGCAACAAGACCTCTAAGCCGGTCCGCAGCTGGCTCCATGAGTGATGTGTGGAAGGGAGCGCTGACGGGCAGTGGCAAGGCCCTTTTTGCGCCCGCCGCCTTGCAGCAATTAATAGCTCTAGCAACAGCCATCGCGCTACCGGCGATGACAACCTGTCCTGGAGCATTAAAATTAACGGCGTCTACCACCTCATCATCTCTAGCGTCAGTGCAGGCTTGCAGAACAGCATCATCAGCCAAACCAATAATGGCAGCCATTGCGCCCACTCCTACAGGAACTGCCTCTTGCATGTACATGCCACGAGCGCGCACAATTTTGAGAGCATCGGAAAATGTAACGGCACCCGCACAGACTAAGGCAGACCATTCGCCTAAACTGTGCCCTGCTAGCTGGGATGGCAACGCACCCTTTCTATCTTGCCAAAGGCGCCATATCGCAACGCTGGAGGCTAAAAGTATCGGCTGGGTCCGCTCAGTGAGGTTAATCTCTTCTTGAGACCCCGATTGCACTAACTCCCAGAGGTCATATCCCAAAGTATCTGATGCCTCTAAAAAAGTGTCCTCAATCATTGCATAAACCGACGCCAACTGACTCAACATACCAATCTTCTGAGAACCCTGACCTGGAAAAACAAACGCTAAGTTTTTGCTCATATATAATCACTCATTAACTATATTTTTCGATAATTTAGTCTTTAGCAAAGGCGCTAGTGCCTTCGGTAGATTACGTTCTGCAGCCTCAATGGCCACGTCAAGGGCATGGCCAAAGGCCTTTTCAGACGCGCTACCATGACTTTTAACAACCACGCCATTTAAACCCAGTAGATAAGCGCCATTATAAAAAGCAGGGTCAAGCTTATCAATAAGCTGCTTAAAAGAGCGACTGGCAAGCCCAGCGGTCATTCTAGCTAACCAGCTCTTGCTCAATAAACCGCTCAACATGGCGGTGATCATGTTCGCTAGACCTTCACTAGTCTTCAGTGCAATATTTCCACCGAATCCATCACAGACCACCACATCTGTAGCACCCTTGAAAATTTCATCACCCTCTAAAAAGCCACCATAGTTAATAGAATCGTCATTCTCAAGTAGCGACGCCGCGAACTTTAAATCATCACTACCCTTGGTCTCTTCTTTTCCGACGTTTAACAATCCCACTGTAGGGCCATCGATGTCGTCTAAAAGACTAGCGGTTAGACTCCCCAGCATCGCAAACTGATGCAATTGTTCAGGCGAGCAGTCAATGTTAGCGCCAAGATCGAGCACATAGGTGCGGCCTGACATAGTTGGGAAGGTGGTACAGATTGCAGGACGCGATATTCCAGGAAGGGTCTTAAGATTAACGAGCCCAAGAGCCATGAGAGCTCCTGTGTTGCCTGCACTGATACAAGCATCAGCCTCTTGCTCCGACACGGCCTTAACGGCCAAGCCCATAGAGGAAGACTGTTTGGTGCGTATTACCGCAGAGGGTTTGTCGTGATCACTCACCGATATATCGGTGTGTCTGACATCAATTCGGGACCGCAAGCTAGAATCCGTACAGGAGGAAAGCTCCGCTTCAATCGACAATCGATCACCAAACACTACGGCGGTAACGCTCAAATGGCGAGCTAAGCATGCGAGTAACGCTGAAACAGTTACCCGAGGACCAAACTCACCACCCATTGCATCAACTGCAATTCGGATTGAACAGGTCAAAGAGATACCTAGTCGGCACTTATCTCTAATACTTTCTTACCGCGATAAAATCCATCAGCGGTAACATGGTGACGCAAGTGCCTTTCTCCACTCACTGTATCTGTCGATACAGTAGCAGCAGTCAATGCATCATGAGCACGGCGCATGCCACGCTTTGAACGGGTTTTACGACTCTTTTGAACGGCCATCAGATACTCCTAATTAAATTGCTTCACAGTGTCTACTTAAGCTTCAACTGTTTTAAAATGTTAAATGGGCTATCAGTTACAGCCTCATCATCACTAGATTCTGTCTCTTGCATAAAGCTATCGCCTGTACAGCTACCCATCTTATGATAGTTAACTGACGGCAAGGCCAATAAGATCTCATCTTCCAATAGCTCACTGAGATTAGCCATTCTATCTTCAACCAGCCAAGGCTCGTAGTTGCTAGCAACCCTATTGAGATGATCCTCAGACCAAATCACCTGTAATGCAAAATCCGCTTTAAGATCAACCTTAACGGTATCTAAACACCGCTGACAAATCGCATGGACAGTAACGCTAGCGGTACCTCGAGCTACTTTTGCCCGTGATTCATCTAACTCAAACTGAACTGACGCCTCAAGCGAACCACAAATACTTGAAACCGAAGAGGCCAGCCTTGTAAGACTGTCGCACTTAACCTCGCCCTCCAAAAGATATCCCTGGAGCGCTAGTTTTCGTGGGTCAATGTGAGTCGGCAGTGCCATATAATAAGGTCGATCTCAGTTAGGCGCGCATCATAGGCACAACGCCATGATCTGTCAAAGAAATTTGCGTTAAAACGGGACTTATCTGGGTTGTTGCCTCACATTATAACTTATACTGTAAATTAAGACCTAAGCACGCGGACGCTAGTGCCCAATAACACGGCCAAAGGATATAATCATATGAGTGACCTTATCTTCGCATCCAGCTCTATCTACAAAAAAGAACTGCTGAGTCGGTTGCAATGTAGCTTCCGGTGCGAATCACCGCACATCGACGAGTCTCCGCAATCTTTTGAGACACCACCCATGGCCGCAGAAAGACTGGCTGTCGCTAAAGCCTCTAAAGTAGCTGCTCTATATTCAGATTGTCTGGTGATTGGGGCCGATCAGATCGCTGACCAAAATGGTATCTTTATCAACAAGCCTGAAAATCATGAACGGGCTATTAAGCAACTACAGCAACAGTCCGGTCAAACCATACTGTTTCACAGCGGTCTAGCACTAGCGCGATTGGGCCCAGATGGAAGCATAGAGTGTCAATCGACGGTGAATTCCACACAGGTAACCTTTAAAAAGTTAAGTAACGAAACAATAGAGAAATACCTGTTGCTGGAGAAACCCTATGACTGCGCGGGAAGCTTTAAGGCTGAGGGTCTTGGAATAAGCCTTTTCAGCGAAATAAAGAGTACGGACCCCAGTTCTTTAATAGGGCTTCCCCTGATTGACCTTTGTACACTTTTAGATAACTTCAACTATAAAATAATCTAGATTTAACTACCGGTAATTTCCATAAACTATTGATTTTTAAAGATATAGATTTATATCAGAGAACGCGTCAAGGCAAGCTATTGGCTTATATTTAAGAAGCCTGCTCAACTCGTGAGCGCCGTAACTAACGCCGATGGCTGGAATTTTTGCAGACTCAGCCATGGCCAGGTCAAACTCAGTATCACCCACCATGATCGCATCATTAGCTTTGACGTCAAACTGACTTAAAAGCTCTTCAAGCATTAACGGGTGAGGTTTTGAAAGAGTCTCATCCGCGCAACGTGATCCATCAAAAAAACCAACTAACCCCGTTGCTGCGAGCACTCTATCAAGCCCCGCCCTACTTTTACCCGTTGCCACCGCTAAAATATATCCGCTTGCACGCAAGTCCTTCAGCGTTGTTAGCACCCCAGGGAAAAATGCGCAGGGATTTTGATCTTGCTGTCTAAAATGGGCCGAATACGAAGCCGCGAATCTATCCGCATCTGTTTGCGCGACACCAGGAAAAAGAGCGTTAATACACTCTCGCAACCCAAGGCCAATGATATTAGCGGCCGCAGCATGACTTGGGACCTCTAGGTTATTGTCTGCTGCTGCAAGTCTAATGCAGGTCGCAATGCGGTCGACTGAGTCACAAAGGGTGCCGTCCCAATCAAATATTAATAGTTTTGGAGTCGTAATAGCCGAAAGCCTCTATTCTGGAAGTTTTTCAAGTACAGCCGACAGGTCGGTGGGGACTGGCGCATCAACTTCCACCCAGTCTCCTGAAAGCGGATGTTTAAAGCGCAAGCGGCAGGCGTGCAAAAATAAGCGCCTCAACCCTAGCTCGCGTGAACGACCATTAAACTCCTTATCACCGTACTTGTCGTCACCCGCTACGGGTGTCCCCGAAAATTGGCAATGCACCCTTATTTGATGCGTTCTCCCGGTCTCTAAGGTCACATCCAGTAAGGTTGCCTCTTTGAACCGACGATTAATCTTAAAATGCGTTACCGAGGCCTTACCTTCGGCATCGACTCGCACAATTCGCTCGCCGGAAGAAATCTGGTTTTTGCGTAAAGGTGCATTAACAGTTGATTTTCCTTTCGGCCAAACGCCCTTCACTAAGGTCAAATAATTCTTTTGTATCTGGTTACGCTGCATCGCCTGCTGTATTTCTACAAGGACAGCGCGTTTTTTAGCAAACATCAGGCAACCCGAGGTCTCCCGGTCAAGCCGGTGAACTAACTCTAAAAAGCGCAGTTCTGGCCGCTCTATCCTCATAGCCTCGATGGCTCCCAATGAAATTCCACTTCCGCCGTGAACAGCTAGGCCACTAGGCTTATTGATGATCAACAACCCGTCATCCTCAAATAGAATGTTTTCTGACAAATACCGCTTTAGCTGACTACCAACCACCGCTGGCGCGCCTCGTTCAGCTACTCGAATAGGCGCTATACGGACAATATCATTTGCCTTTAATCGAGTATCTGCCTTTACACGTCCTTTATTGACCCGTATCTCGCCTTTTCGCAGCAGATTATAAATACGTGATTTAGGAACGCCTTTTAAATGTCTTATCAAGAAGTTATCGAGCCTTTGACCCGAATATTCAGGATCAACCTCAACAAAAGACACTTTATCAAACTGATTTTCTTGCACAGATCGGCTGCCTAGGTAAGTGGAAAGCCGCACATTGTACTCACCTAGATTCGGTTAAGATAACTAAATGATTGATTACAATTGTAGAAATTGTTGTTTGTTGTTATATTGCGCCCGTTCTTAGACCAAGTGTTTGAGAAAAACAAAGCCTAAAAATTGATTAGGCTAAGAATCCAAGGGTTTGTGCTCAAAGAGTTAGCCACAAACCCAAAGACTGCTGAGTGAGCTCAGCCAGTGAATGAACCAAAAAGATAACGGTTTAAAGTTGACCACACAATTGAGGCGCCAGTTTTAAGGCGGTAAGCATCGTCCCCAACTGTTGTAAATAAAATTGGTCAGCTGGATGAAAATACGAAAGACAAAGTATTGTATTCTAAGTTTAGCTAGAGGTACTTGATACAACAGCAACTGCTGCTGGTATTTAGGGCAAATAAAAAATGCCCATCTCGCAACTAATGGAACCAATACGCAAGAGGTAATTTAGCGCACTCAGCACTAAATACCGATGGGGCCCGTATTACAAGGGTCTTGACCTGATTTGGTGAGGCGCGCAATAAGATTATTTGCGTCTGCGCCATGGGTTTTGGTTAATGTCTCGGCCTAACGGCTCTCGTATTTCCGTACTTCTCTTTTCTGTTCTTTCACTACTGCTCACTCCTAATAACGAGTAAAGGTGAATTATGAAACGTATGTTAATTAACGCATCGCACACTGAAGAAGTGCGCGTAGCAATGGTAGACGGTCAACGATTGTACGATTTAGATATCGAAAACCGAACTAGAGAACAAAAGAAATCAAACATCTATAAGGGTAAAATCACCCGAGTAGAACCAAGTTTAGAAGCCGCCTTTGTTGATTACGGCGCAGACCGGCACGGCTTTCTGCCATTAAAAGAAGTCTCCAGAGAATATTTCAAAAAAGGCGCCTCTGAAGGTGGTCGAGTAACCATCAAAGACGCCCTCAGAGAAGGACAAGAAGTCGTTGTTCAGGTCGAGAAAGAAGAACGAAGCAATAAGGGTGCTGCACTCACTACGTTTATTAGCCTGGCAGGCCGCTATCTTGTTTTGATGCCGAATAACCCACGTGCGGGTGGAATCTCGCGTCGAATTGAAGGTGACGAACGTGCAGACTTGCGCGAAGCCATGCGTGGATTAGACATTCCAGACGGAATGGGCGCCATCGTAAGAACAGCTGGTATCGGCCGAGCGACAGAAGAGCTGCAATGGGACTTTAACTACCTACTTCAACTGTGGAACACCATCACAGACGAATCTAGCAAGGCAAAAGCACCCCATTTTTTATTCCAAGAAAGCAACGTTATTGTCCGCGCCATTCGCGACTATCTCCGGCATGATGTAGGTGAGGTGATTGTCGACGGAGAAGAAGCTTACGCTCTCGCAGCTGCATTTATCGGCACAGTAATGCCTGACTTTACCAGCAAGGTAAAGTACTACCAAGACGAGATACCACTGTTTAATCGCTACCAGATCGAGAATCAAATCGAGACAGCTTTTTGTCGCGAAGTAACACTTCCATCTGGCGGGTCTATCGTGATCGATATTACCGAAGCTATGGTTTCAATTGATATTAACTCCGCCAGGGCAACTAAAGGTGGCGACATTGAAGAAACCGCGTTTAACACAAACAAGGAAGCCGCTGAGGAAATTGGCCGCCAGCTAAGATTGCGCGATGTTGGTGGACTCATTGTAATTGACTTTATCGACATGCTGAGCAGCCGTCATCAGAAAGAAGTTGAAAACAAAATGCGCGACGCCCTAGAGGTTGATCGAGCCAGAGTTCAAGTAGGTCGTATCTCACGCTTTGGGTTGTTAGAAATGTCACGACAGCGTCTACGCCCTTCATTGGAAGAGACAATGTCTAGGACCTGCCCTCGCTGTAAGGGGCAAGGAACCATAAGAGGAACACGATCACTTGCGCTTTCAATATTGCGCCTAGTGGAGGAAGAAGCTCAGAAAGAATTTACACGAGAAATTCGCGCTATTGTTCCAGTCCCAGTTGCGACGTTCTTGCTTAACGAAAAACGTAAAGAAATATTAGATATCGAATCACGCAATAAATTACAGGTCACTGTGTTACCTAACACCGAAATGGAAACACCGCACTTTGATGTCGTGCGAATCCGAAATCAAGACGAAGACTCATCGGACTTCAGCTATCGCTTAGCTAACGAACTAAGCAAGGCAGAAGAAGAAGTTGTCTCTGACGCCACTGCGCCAGCAGCTGCACCGGTGCCCGCGGTCAAAACGCTAATCCCCTCAACGCCCGCGCCTACCGTTACTGCGCCTGCACCTGCAGCGACTCAAGACAAGAGTCCTGGACTCGTTAAGCGACTTTGGGCAAGCATGTTTGGTGAAACCGAAGAGAAAGTGGAAGAGAAAAAACCCGCGCCGCGTAGTCGAAATAATCAAAATAGAAGCCGAGGTGGTAGAAACAGCCGCCCTAACCAAAATAATCGTCGCCCCAATAACCGAAAAAATGAAAGTCGGGGCAACGATAACAATCAAACCAATGATAAAGCCAGTGATCAAAAGGCTAATCAATCGAATGATCAAAAGACTAATCAACCGAATGATCAGAAGAATGAATCGAGGAATAACCAAAACCGAAATAGCGGCAATCGAAGAAACAGAAACAATAAGCCGAAAGACCAAGACAACAAGCCAGTGGTATCTGCAGATACAGCAGTAACAACTGCCACGGACTCTGCGTCTAATGCGCCTAAGACAGATCAGCTGCAACGTCGCCCCGATGATAAGCGCCGAGGGCCTCGCCGTCGTCGTCAGCGGCAAGACGTTCCGCAAGAAATGTTAGATCAAACTGCGGTAATTTTGGGCGGTGAAGCTGCGAAAGCAGACGCCAAACCAAGCGCGCCTCAAGAGTCTAAAGTCGAAGCAACAAAAGACCAAGCGGTTCCAGTTGCAGCTACAGATACCTCAGCGCCGGCTGTTACT
>JACKQG010000408.1_pt1 | contig 62962 bp, 47 predicted proteins | sample 8237621 | NCBI WGS metagenome assembly JACKQG01 (sample SAMN15677084, study PRJNA649215) | marine metagenome | biome: marine; feature: Black Sea; material: saline water; isolation source: suspended particulate matter (SPM) from the Black Sea western gyre | collected 2013-06-09/2013-06-10 | depth... | reverse complement strand
CAGTATTTGGGATTTGGATCGATGTTTCCTCTGTGGTGGCGTTGCCGGTGAAGAGTTGCCTCGCCAGCTGCGAGAAATTATCGACATTATGAGGAGAACCTACACGGGCTATGTCGGTGTTGAGTTTACTCATATCTCGGATTCCGAGGAACGAAACTGGCTCCAAAACCGAATGGAGCTGACCGAGAACCACGAGAATCTGAGTTTGGATGAAAAACTCCATATTCTCAGAAAACTCAATGAAGCTGAGGCTTTCGAAAAGTTTCTTCACACCAGTTACGTCGGTGCGAAACGATTTAGTCTTGAAGGTACGGAAGCTTTGATTCCTGCTCTCGATGCGATTCTTTCTCAATGTTCCAGCGATGGTGTACGCGACGTGTTTTTGGGGATGGCTCACAGAGGTCGATTGAATGTTCTTGTGAATATTCTTGGCAAAGGACTGGAGCAAGTCTTCGAAGAGTTTGAAGACTTTGATTCCGACTCGCCAGAAGGATCCGGTGATGTCAAATATCATTTGGGTTCAGTCGGTGAATTTTCTGGTTCTACCGGGGAAAAAGTGAGCGTGACTTTGGCTTCAAACCCGAGCCATTTGGAATCCGTTTGTCCTGTCGTCACGGGCATGGCTCGTGCATTACAAGATCGACGTAAGAATCCAGAGGAAGTTCTGCCTCTGTTGATTCATGGAGATGCGGCTCTCGCTGGACAGGGTGTCACCTACGAGACATTGAATATGTCGCAACTCGAAGGTTACGGAACTGCGGGATCGATCCATCTGGTTATCAATAACCAGATTGGATTTACGACAGCTCCTAGTGAAGGACGCTCATCTCGATATTGCACAGATTTGGCAAAATCAATCGAAGCTCCTGTGTTTCATGTGAATGCTGACCATCCACAAATGGTTGTTCGTATGGTTCGACTGGCTTGTGAGTATCGAGCACGCTTTGGCAAAGACGTCTTTATCGACCTCGTTGGATACCGTAAATGGGGACACAACGAAGGCGACGAACCTGGGTACACTCAACCCTTGATGACTCAGCGTATTGAGAAGCACCGATCGGTAAGAAAGTTAGCGACGGAACGACTGCTTGCACGGGAAGAAATAGATATTGAAAAAGCAGAACAGATGCTTTCAGAGTTCCAGACGATTCTCGATGACAGTCTGAAAAGTGTGAAGGCCACAGTTGCCGGCGAACGGGGTAATGCTGTTCGACACGATGATGAAGAAATCGAGGGTGTGGCTGCAGGTTCTATATCCACCGCGATCTCTGAAGAAGAATTAAGTCTGTTGCTCGCGGAAGTGACGAAAACTCCCGATCGATTCCAACTCCACCCCAAGTTGTCCAAGCAGTTCCAGCGTCGTCTCGATATGGCCCGTGAAGGTGCCGTCGATTGGGGACTTGCAGAGCTGTGCGCATTTGGCTCTCTCGTCAGAGAAGGAGTGCCAGTAAGGCTTTCAGGAGAGGACAGTGGAAGAGGCACCTTTAGTCATCGCCATGCGTCCTTGACGGATGTATCGACGGGGCTTCGACATGTTCCATTGGCTCATATTGCCGGTGCGAAAGCAGAATTCCAGGTACACAACAGTTTGCTTTCTGAATTCGGTGTACTCGGGTTCGATTATGGATACAGCGTTGAATGCACTGAGGGGTTGACGATTTGGGAGGCTCAGTTCGGAGATTTCTCTAACGGAGCTCAGGTCATCATCGACCAGTACATCTCTAGCGCTGAAGAAAAATGGCGCCAGACTTCTAATCTGACAATGCTCTTACCGCATGGGTATGAAGGACAGGGGCCCGAGCATTCAAGTGCCCGCCTCGAACGTTTCCTTCAACTCTGTGCTGAAGGTAACCTGAGAGTGGTTCAACCGAGCAATGCGGCTCAGTACTTCCACACGCTACGCCGGCAGAGTCACGCAGCGGCGAGGAAGCCGATAGTGGTATTGACTCCCAAAGGACTTCTCAGACTTCCCGCAGCCCGCAGTACAACAGCAGAATTTACTGATCGTGGCTTCCAAGAAGTCTTGATCGATGGACAACCCGGTCCGCATATACGCAAGGTTCTGATTGCTTCAGGACGAGTGATCTACGACCTGTTGCAAGAGAGGGCCGCTCGCCAAGCGGAGGATGTTCTTATCGTTAGACTCGAGCAATTCTATCCCTTCCCGAGAACCGCTTTGCAATCCGTGATGCAGAACCTGCCAGAAACATGCGATGTTCGCTGGGTGCAGGATGAACCTCGAAACATGGGGGCATGGTCCTTCCTGCGTGATAGGGACGGTGGATTCCTAGCAGGTGGGAGAAGAGTTAGCTTTGTGGGCAGAGCTTGGAGTGCGAGCCCTGCGAGTGGATCAAAGGCTGTGCATGACTTTGAGCAACGAGATCTACTCGATAGAGCTTTTGCTGATAACCCCAAGGAAAGCAGGACTGTTGTCTAGAACTTCCGGACTCTACATCGAGACCACTGAGGAACTGCAACAGTTCATGGATCAAGCTCGCAAGGATGGCCGATACGGCATCGACCTGGAGTTTATCCGGGAGCGGACTTTTTTCCCAAAATTAGCTCTGGTTCAGATTGCTGTTGGCGAGAGTTACAGACTGATTGATCCTCTGTCGTCCGTGTCATTGGATCCGCTTCTTGAAACGGTGAGTGACGAGAGCATCGTTAAGATTGTTCATGCGGGTGGTCAGGATATGGAGATTCTTGAACTGGAATCGAAGCAGATCCCAACCAATATTTTCGATACCCAAATCGCTGCGGCATTTCTCGGCCTTGGATTACAACCGGCCTACGCGGCCACTTGTGAACGTATTCTTGGGATAGTCGTACAAAAAGGGGAATCTTGGACGGATTGGTTACAGCGACCGCTGACCGAGAACCAGGAAATCTATGCCATCGATGATGTGCGTCATTTGTTGCCCCTTCACGATCATTTGACGAAGGCTCTCGAAAAAGAACAGCGCTCAGAGTGGGCTTTGGCAGAAATGGGGAAGTATTCGACCCCAGATTTTTATCATCCGCCATTATCCCATTGTCTGAAGAAGGTCAAAAAAGCGGGAAGCCTAGATTCTCGAGGGCAGGGAGTTCTTGGCGAACTTTACCTCTGGAGAGAGCAAGAGGCGCGCGACCAGGATCGGCCTCGTCGACGTATTCTCGCAGATGAGATCATGGTCGAAATTGCCCGCAGAGGTCCGCGTCAGCAGGAAGCTCTTGATAAAATGAGGGGGCTCGATGGTCGAGATTCTCGACGCTATGGCCGCTCCATTCTTTCCTCGATTGAGAAAGGTTTGGGTATCCCTGAATCTGACCTCGTCTTTATTCATAAAAAACGTCGTCTAGAGCCCGAAGAGGAAGCCGCGTTAGAATTAGGTGCTGCAGCATTGAGATCACTGTGCCGAGGAGAACGTATTGCACCTCCTTTGGCAGGTAACAATGCTGATGTGGAGCACCTTATTCGCGCCCACTTCGACAAAGTGACCGATTCAACAGATGTCAAACTGTTGAAAGGTTGGCGAGGTGAACTGTTTGGCAAAAAGATCATTCGGTTCTTGACCGGAGAGCTTGTCCTGCGAATCGATCCGGAAAGCGGATATCCACGCTTGTTGGAATCCTGAAGTCCAATCCTGAAGTCAATCCGGAATTCTCAGTGACGCTGACGCGCTCTCACTCTGGAACGTGAATGACGTCCATGAAGCTTGAGACGCTAAAGATAGCATTTCCTACTCCGGGTGGGCCGTAACCCGGCGGAACCGGAAGGTGATGTTCTTTATGACAGTCTCTCCATGCCGCTAACAATCTCGCATGATATTCCAGCGGGGCGGGAGGTTGTATTTCCCCAGCACCCTTTCTTTCGACGACGAGGGGTGACAGCGGTTCGGGACACCAAACGGTGAAACGGGGACAGACTCCCTGACTCATGAAGAACTGTAGACCCTCTCTCGTCGATTCCACCGCTGCTTCTGGTTCAGTGAAGCCGTGGGGGCGTGACATTTCGATGCCCGCCACGAAGTTGGGGATCACATTCTCTGCTCCAAAAACATCGGTGGCTGCGATGATGCGACGGTGCCATTCAGAACGGCCCACATATGCTTCCTTGCCGGGGCAGAGTAAAGGGAAGAGCTTTTCGTCCCAGATCTCGTAATTGGGGTGGTAGATACGAATGCCAGCATCTTTGAGGATCTGTTGTTCATCGACCGGGAGAGCCTGTGTGACCGCTTTAGGTATCCAGCGTCCCGGGAATTTCTCTTCAATCGCACGTGCATATGTGGCGTAAAATTCAGCTTCCCCTTGTCCCTTAAGGGTTCGCGTCACCGATCCACCGGTAAGGGTGTAGGCCTGAGAGGGAGAGTTGACCCTGTCAAGAATGCTCAGACCTTCTAGGACTTCGTCCATCGGCTTAACGGTTCGGTAGGGTCTGCCTGCTTTTACCTGTTGTCGATAATTCTCGTTGATGTCACAGAAGCGACATTCTTCCTTGAAGCCAAAGTACTGACATTTTCTGTATACGGTGAGGTATACGAGATATCCCCATTCGATGGTTGGAGCGACTTCATGAACGGGTTGTCCGTTCTCCAGAGTTTCTTGGTAATACTCTGGGACCTTTTGCAGGCCTACACCGCTGATGGTCTGGTCTCCACATGAGAGATGGAGTGAGTCTCCGACCATGATGGCTTTCCATGGGGAGGATGGATTGACTCTCACTGAAACTGTCGTTCTTCTCAAATCCCAAGGGCCTCCAACTAATTGGATTTCTTCGGGTGCGCTGAGATTTTCTTCTTGGGACATTTCGTCGATGGGAACCATGTCGAAACTGAATATGAAGTAAGACTTTCTCTTGAAGTCAGCACAGTAACGAAGAGCTTCAGCGCTGAAAGAGATACCCAAGCGAAGAAGGTCTTCCTTAATCAAGGCTTCGACGGGGAGATCCGGGATGAGGTCTTGCAGACGGGAAATGTCCGCGAGACGCTCTTCTCCACTTTTTAGAAAATCGACCTCTGTCATTCCCAAGGGAGACTTGTGGGACAGGTTCATAGGATCTCCTCAGCACTTCTTTAGTGGTCATGCACTCAGATCCCTAGAAGAGGGATACTCTTATTTTTACGCCGGATTGACCGGCGGCAAGAAGAACTGTAGTGGAACCGCGATAACTAGAACGATTTTGAATATCCTAGCCCCACCAAAAACTCGAAGTCGTCCTCCTGGAAGCCCGCAGGAGGCTGACTGTCGTAGCGGAAGTTGATTTGAGTATTCATGTTGAGTCCGCCCACTATTTTGGTCCTTAATCCCAGTCGGCTTTCTGCGATAACGTCATCCGTGTCTTCGATGGATAAGTAAATCGTATGATCATGGAAGAGGGTTAACCGATCCTCACCTAGAACCCATTCAGCATTACCCGCAATTCGAAGTGTGCTGGTCGATTCATCGGCAGCGGTTTTGAAATCTTCGTTCAATGCCGAAATCCCGGCTTCCTCGGACCAGGTAAGATCTTCACGATCTAAGACTTGAAGGCCTGCACCGACACCTGCTGTAGTTCTCAATGAGAGTCCCGCAAAGCCATCGTTTCTTGCCGCAAAGTTGGTGTAGAGAAACCAGTCCTCTTCTGGGAAGAAATCATATTTCATATCTGCGCCAGTGGATCTTTTACTGACGACGTCATTGTCTTCGGCATAGGCCCAGTCGATTTTCGAGACAAAGCGATGGGTCAAATATCGGAATTTGTAATCGACGTTCATCACCGCTGAAGTGGTATTGGTATTTCCTGAAGTCTTAGAACCATTCAGAGAAAACGTTGCTTTTTGAGATGAAGTTGGCGGTTTGAGGGGAGTGGGGTTAATCGCTGTTACTCTGTTTCCCGGCAGGGTGGCTTCTATGATTTCGTTGTCGACGGACCATGAGCCATCTTCAGAAAGATTCCAAGTGCCCTCAATCGAGACACCCGCATCTGTGATGAGAGTGGCCAGATTTTTAAACTGAATTTTGCTGACGCGGTCTGCGGGGATCGAGATTTCCCCGATACCTTCAATGGTCATACGGTAGGTATCTTTTTCGAGTTGAATGATGGTTCCCGTAAGAATGGAGCCGTCCTTCGTAAATAGTTGATCTTGTTTATCAGAATCAAGGTTCTGAGCGGGTGTCACTAAAAGAGCCAAAATTAAGACAGTAACATTCATCAAAGATTCCTCTCGGGAAGGTGGTTGGCAGGCGGGTCCGAAGGATACACTGTTCCCAAGGAATCAGAACAGACAATTTTCATAATCGTGCTAGGGGGGGATATGACACAAAAAGAAGCAACCCCTCGCTCAAGAAAAACCCTTCGCTCAAGAAAGCGGCACCAGTATGGCCCCGCCGCACTTATTGGTGCGCTTCTCGGTGGTTTGGTGGCTGCGCCTCTCGCACTTCTTCCCGCGAAATGGGCGTGTCTATTTGCACGGGGACTGGCGGTACCTGCCTGGTGGCTTGCGACTCGCCGGCGTCGCGTCACGTTGAGTAATTTCAGATACGCATATGGTCATCTTTGGAGTGAGAAAAAGATTCGAGCGGTCGCTCTGGAGTCTTGGAAAAGGGTCGCGGTCTCCGCTGTTGAAGCGTTGCAGATAAGAAAATGGTTAGCTGATCCTCAATTTCACGATCGGATTGTCTGGAGCGGACCATGGGAAGAACTGGAGTCACGTCACCGTGACGGTGAATCATTCCTACTCGTGAGCGGTCATTTGGGCCCTTTCGAGATGGTGTTACCGACTCTTGTTCATAAGGGTTGGCGTATTGGACTCCTTTCTCGACGTATCAAAAATGGATATGTGCATGCGGCGATGAACGCACTGCGGGCAGGAACTGTCCCTGACATTCTTGACCCTGCAGGGGCCCTTCCTGAAATGGGACGTGCGCTTCGATCGGGAACATGCTTGGCTCTTCTCGTGGATCAAAACAACCGGGACGGAGTCTATGTCCCCTTTATGGGAAGAGACGCCGGGACTATTCCTTCGATTGGCGTTTTGACGAGGAGATATCGTGTTCCGGTCATATATCTGCACGCAAGAAGGGTGGAGGACGGTCGGAAGTATCGATTGACCTGCGAAATCGCTGATCTTCCCGAAGGGGAAAATATCCGTTCTCACGTCGATTTGGTGACTCGAGAGGTGAGTGATCGGATCGAGAATTGGGTCCGGGAGGTTCCCTCAGACTGGCTTTGGCTCCATCAGCGCTGGAAGCACAGGCCCGACGGATCTCGAGAAAAGTTGATCTGAATCTGAGGTCTTCTTCAGAGGGGGTGGCAGGGGGCCGCTGGAGCTGTAATGTGTCCTCAGACCCCTGAATCGACAGGGGCGATTTACTGAGGCTTTTGGATAAGGACAGACTATGCATCCGACCGCCATTCGGGACATCATCGTTCCCGGCCACGAACCCATCCTGCGCGGAAAAGTCCGCGATATTTTTGATCTGGGAGAGCACCTTTTACTCGTCACGAGTGATCGCATCAGTGCGTACGATGTTGTCCTCCCCCAGGGCATACCCGAAAAGGGAGCGATTCTTACCCAGTTGACCCAATGGTGGCTGGATCGTTTGCCATCAGAAATTCGACATCACCTCGTGTCCACTCAACCGGCAGATTTTCCGGAACCATTCCGTGAGGCTGCTGAAGAATGGGGACCGAGAGCGATGTTGGTTAAAAAACTCGACATGATCCCTGTGGAGTGTGTCGTTCGAGGATACGTCGTCGGAAGTGGCTGGAAAGATTATCAGGCTACAGGGGCGATCTGCGGTATTCCTCTGCCCGAAGGCATGCAGCAAGCGGAGAGAATCGACGATCCTATTTTTACTCCTGCTGCAAAAAATCATGATGGACATGACGAAAACATCTCCATCGAGAAAGCGGGAGAGATGGTTGGAGCCGATTTGATGCATCAACTCAAGTCTCTCTCTGTCGATATCTTTTCTCATGGACGTGAGCACGCCGCGACGCAGGGATTAATACTTGCGGACACCAAGTTCGAGTTTGGAATGGACGCCGATGGCCCTGTCCTAGGAGACGAAGTCCTCACTGCGGATTCTTCTCGATACTGGCCTGCCGATGAATACAAAGTCGGAGCGAGCCCTCCCTCTTTCGACAAACAATATGTACGTGATTACCTCGCGTCGGTGGGTTGGACCGGAGAGGGATCTCCTCCCAATTTGCCCGCAGAAGTGATAGAGGGGACTACAGCCCGCTATCAGGAGTTGTTTGAGAGAGTCACGGGAGTGGCCTGGGAGACCTGGAAGGAACAAATATCATGAGTCATAAAGTTCTCGTCGTCATGGGAAGTGACAGCGATTGGTCTGTCATGGAAACCTGTGTCGATCAATTACAAAAATTCGAAATCGAAGCCGAAGTCCGAGTGTGTTCTGCGCACAGAACTCCAGAAGTGGCCCATCATCTGAGCAGTACTGCTGCGGCGGAAGGGTATGTTGCGATCATTGCTGCAGCAGGCCATGCGGCACACCTTGCGGGAGTGATGGCTGCGAGCACCACATTGCCTGTCATCGGTGTTCCCATCGATTCGAGTGCCCTCGACGGACTCGACGCCCTCTTGGCGACGGTACAGATGCCTCCGGGAGTTCCAGTTGCAACTGTGGCTATCGGTAAGCCCGGAGCGACCAATGCCGCTATATTCGCGGCTCAGATCATCGGTAGCTCTGATGTTGGAATGCGCGCCCGCTTGGATGAGCACAAGGCGACGATGGCGAGTAAGGTCGCGGCAAAAGATGAAGCGCTGCGAGGCAAGGTGACGGGCGCTTGATGAAGTCGCTTGATGAAGGGGCTTGAAGAGTTAAGGGCTTTGAATCATCAAGGCTGAGTAAAGTTGGTATAGAATTTGGGCTGAACCGCTATAGGCCACTGCGAATGTCGTAGTGATCTTAGCGATTTGGCCCTTTTTTCCATTCTGGAAACCTAGCCAAGTCCAGTAGGACTGAACGAGCCAGATGGAGATCAATGCATAAAGAAGGCATGCCATGAACAGGGGAATGTCGAATAACTTTGCAGGGATCAGTAATATTACTGAGCAGAAGATCATGCCTATCGCGCAAATCCATGATTGAACAGCCAGGTGATCAATGATGCGTCGAAATCCCAATGTCCAAAGCAAAACTCCGTTGCAGATAAATATACTACCTATCAGCAGGATCGAATCTCGAAATAAAGAGACCGAAAATTTTGCCGCGTCCGCAGTCGAGGGTCCGAGCCAAGAGTATGAAGTCACCAAAAGAGCCGCCGCTATGGAAAGAAACATGAGAAATCCCATACCCCTAAAAAGTGGAACCCAACTGGGCTCGAGAAAGAGGGGGTCGGGAGTGACTTTTGGCGGGATGAAGATTCTGCGGAAAGAAGCGATAAAGCGATAACCCAGAGTCATGACGATGAAGACCGGCAACCAATTGAGGATCTGGCTGAGTTTTCCGGGGAAACGCTTCTGAAGAATCCAACGGAATGCCGCGGCTCCTGATATTGCTTCGGTGCGTCCATTCAGCAGTAGAACGATTTCTCCTGCCCGACGATGTTGATCGAGAACCACGCGATCGGCACCCGTCACGAGCGTCGCTGCACAGGTCTCTAAATCGCCTAGGAGCCCCATTTTCTCCAAGCTCCGAATGCTTCCGACACAAAGACGACAATCGCCATCAAATGCGAGCAATGGGAGGTTGGAATTTCCTTCAGAGTTTGCTGGAGCAGTGTCGTTCAACGAATCTCCTCAAATGGAGGCTGTATGATGCCCACTTCGGTGATCCAACCGGTGATGCTAGAAGCCGGTGTGATATCGAATGCAGGGTTCCCATACTTAATATTACCGATAGGGCGTTTTTTTCCCACTACAGACCAGATTTCCTCTTCAGGTCTTTCTTCAATAGGGATTTGGGTCCCGTTTTGAATGTTGAAGTCAAACGTAGTGGAAGGAGCTGCAATGTAGAAGGGAATGCCGTGTGCTTTTGCTAATGTTGAGAGACTGTAGGTTCCTATCTTATTCGCGGCATCGCCATTTGAAGCGATGCGATCGGATCCCGTGATCACAACATCGATGAGTCCCCTTTGGAAATAACTTCCTGCTGCACCGTCACAGATGACTTCGACAGGAATGTTTTTCCGTTGGAGTTCCCATGCTGTGATTCTTGACCCCTGGAGAAGTGGACGAGTTTCATCAGCGAGAACTTGAAATCGCCGTCCTTCTTCCCAAGCCTGGTATACGACCGAGAGTGCAGTGCCAGAACCCGCAGTTGCTAAAGCTCCTGCATTACAATGAGTGATGACTGTCGAGCCATTAGGAATGACGCTCGCCCCGGCAAGACCAATTCTTTGACAGTAATCCTGATCTTCCCGTTCGATCCGAGAGGCCTCAGAGAAAAGTAATTCTCGAAGTTTTTGGCCTTCCAATGAAGCGGCAGCCTCAGAGTTCAAAAGATTCATCATTCGATCCACCATCGTGGCGAGATTGACAGCAGTGGGGCGGCAGTTCCTGACAGAAGGTGCAACCTCTTTCAGACGTACTCGTACATCAGAAGAGTTCGTTAAATCTCGTGTCGCCAAACAAAGTGCGTATGCCCCTGCAACTCCTATAGCGGGAGCGCCACGTACCGCCAGCTTGACGATGGCATCCATCACTTGCTGTGGAGATTTCAAATCCAGAATCACATTTTGGTGAGGAAGAAGCGTTTGATCGAGGAGCAGCAGAGTGCCATCGATATCTCCCTTCCATTTCAAAGTGAAGAAAGAATCAGAGTGCTGAGCTTCGGGATTGGCTTTCTCGTGCGGTGTTTCTGGCAAAGAACTTCCTTTCTTGGAGGGCATCATGAGAGTAGGGAGACCCTGAAACAAGCGAGACAGAAAAGGATCGATGCGTCCCTTTTTGTGTGCACCGATGGAGAGCGTGAACGTTTTGAACGATTTCGCCGGGGTGATTTTAGGGTAGAAAGGAGACTGACTCATACGGATAAGGAAATCGATCATGAAAATCATTGCTCTTGTTTTAGTGCTGAACACTCTTCTCGTCCCATTCTCGCCCTCAGAGGCGAAGGGTGCGGATTCTATTGTGGAGATTGCGGTCGGGTCTGACCAATTCAAGACCCTTGTAGCCGCAGTCAAGGCTGCTGGCCTGGTTGAGGCACTCGCTGGGCCCGGACCTTTTACTGTTTTCGCTCCGACCGACAGCGCTTTTTCTCGTATCGATAACGAGACTCTCCAGTTTCTTCTCAGTGACAGGGGACTTCCTGAATTGCAAAACATCCTCAAGCACCACGTTGTGGCTGGGCGTTTTGACGCCAGCGCTCTCGTTGGTCTTGATCAGGTAGAGACCTTGGCGGGAACTGCTCTTGAGTTGAGTGCTATCCGTGGACGAGTGATCGTTGATGAAGCTGCTGTTGAGGCAGCAGATATTGTCGCCAGTAACGGTGTGATTCACGTCATCGATCGTGTCTTGCTTCCTCCTCCGGTGGAACGCGCTGTGAACACACTTCTTTCTGCCGCCATCGAGAGGGGTGTTCCTCTGTTCAATGATGGATCTCCTGAAGCGTGCTGTGCCGTATATGTCACCGCCCTCGAAGCACTTGTGTTGGGAACTGGTTTTGACCTTTCTGATAGTGAGCGCAAAACTCTGAGGGGTCGTTTGGTAGAAGTAGAAAAAATGACAGACGCACGAGCTTTGGCCTGGGAGTACCGTGGATTAATCGACGCTGTGATTCAGGGAGAGCTTAAAGTCGCTTCGACTCCCGTGATTGAAGACGTCAGCGGAAAGTCAATTTTCACGTTTGATAGTTCTGATCAGGTTCGTCGCTGGAGAACCGTTCTTGACGGAGTGATGGGTGGACAATCGACCGGAAAGATCAGCCACGCTGGAAGCACGATGGTTTTCGAAGGGGCTACGTCCCTCAGGAACAACGGTGGTTTTTCTTCTATGAGAACGAGTCTTGCCAAAAAATCGCTCGACGGATTTTCCGCTTTGCAGGTTCGAGTCAAAGGAGATGGCCGTACCTACATACTGGGGTCGAGAGGATCCTCGGGAGCCAGTAGAGACTCCTACTGGGCTCGTTTTGACACCGTGGCTGGAGAATGGATCACAGTGACTGTCCCCATCGAAAAGATGGAGCGTCACTTCTTTGGTCAAAAGCTACCGGGGAAGATCGATCCGAGTCAGATCGGTGGGCTTGACTTTTACATCTACGACAAAAAAGCAGGTCCATTCCGCTTAGAGATCGACAGCATCGTGGCAGTGCCTTCACTGGAGGCTGATATCGCCTTCGGCAACAGCCCGATCTAATCTTGACACACACCTCTTCGGGTTAACTCCCGAATCTCGACGGCGAGAGTTCTCTATGTAGGACTCTCGCCTATTTTTTGTTCCAGGCGGAATCGGAAGTTTTGAAACCTGTGAAGCATCAAAGTTAACTCATGTTTTTGACGTGGAATCTGACGTGGATCTTGAGTGTCTTCAAATTGCTGCTGGATGGTCAGCACATTGATATTGTCACCATGGAATTTGACGTGATTTAAATCTTGAGACTGTAAAAAAAGCGCTGTTTCTGGGGGGAGTGGTTTTTTCCTCGCGACCCAAAAGGTCCGGGCTTGGAGACGGGTCAACCACGATTTCAGGTTAGGGGCCGGCGATCCGTGGTGAGGTATCAATACGTGATCGATCGGACCCGTGATCAGAGAAGCGGAGAGCACCCCTGATTGAGCATCTCCGCTGGTGAGAATGTAGGTCTCTTTCCAACGAATCAAGATCAGTGGCGACATATCGTTGATTTGAATTCCGCCAATAGGAGGTTGTTCTGCGCTGATCACGAAAACCTCGAAGGCGCCGATTCTGAATCGGGTTCCGTCTGTGATCCATTTGAGTGGGACCGAATATTTGTTCGCCAAATGGACGAGAGATTGTCCCTGCGGTTGAGATCGGTAACTGTCGGCCAGATAAATACGGTCGAGTACCTTCGCCGCGATGAGGCCAGGAACCGCACTCTGGTGGTCGAGATGGGGGTGAGAAATGAAGAGTCCCCGAAGTCTTTTCTGATTCAATTTCCAAAGTTGCCGTCGAATAAATTGGGTTCCACCGTCATGTGCGGAAGTGTCGCCTGCATCGAAGAGCAGAGCATCTTTTCTGTCGGTCAAAAGAAAAGCTTGTCCTCTTCCTCTCGAGAGGAGAGACAGAGTTAATCCCTCTTGGGGAAGGGTTTGTAAGAGGGTGGATAGGCTTGCGAGTAGAAGGAGCAATTGCGTGATCTGGTGTCGTCTTGTCAAGAGCATGACGCTGCTGATGAATAAAAAGGTCCACGTGAGAGGACCCAGTGTGGTCAATATCAAAGGAGTACCTGGTAACTTTAAAAAGATCTCAGGAATTTTTTCCAAAAGGAAGATGCATAGATTCCATAACATTTGGCAATGAAAACCGGTGGGATCTGATCCCGTAAGAAGCGTCCACTGCGTGGTGAGCCAAGTCAGTGCTATCACTGGGAGCATGAGAAGAGTGAAAAGTGCGCTCCATGGGCTGAAGAAAGGTGTCCACCAAACCAGAGCGGCATGTGCTCCCAGAGAAGCCAGAAACCCTGAGAACAAGATGGATTTTTTGGGTTTGTCAAAATGAGTGACGGCAGCCATTTGTAATGCCATGACAGCAGCGAGAGAAATGGTGGCACTGGGATGAGGGGGGGCATGTCCCATCAGGCACCAGGCGAGCAGATTCAGAGCCCAAATTTGTCGAAGAGAAATATTCCTTCCTGCATTGAGAGCCAGGTGGAAGAAGACTCCGCTAACGGCTGCTCGTATTGCGGGAGCATCTGCGCCTGACATGAAAACCTGAAGGCATACCAAAAATAAAGCCGATCCCCGACAGATGCGTCCGATATGTGGAGAACACCGATGGCCGCAACGTGTCAATATTTGTAGAAGTAATCCGATATGAAGGCCACTGATGGCAAGCAAGTGTGCTAATCCCGTTTTTTTGAAGTGAGTTCTTGTTTCCGGAGAGAGCAGTCGTCGTTCTCCCAATAGGAGTGCGCAGCCCCAACCGTCGTCATGCGGCCATAGGTGATCGATGAGAGATTGTCGCCAAATATCGAATTGAGCGAGCAAGCGATGTCCAGGTTTTCTGACCAGCTGTTCAGGCGACAATATCCTTCTATGGGATCCAGTTCCTGCGGATATAAGAGCTTTGAGTTGGTCACCTCTTCCGAATGATTCTGAAGAAGCGGGCCAGGTCAGCCAGATTTGACCGGGGATCTGAAGTCCTTGATTGTTTAGATTTCCGACAAGGGCGATCACTTCACTGCGCATGCCGGGTTGGTGCTGTCGAATCCGAATTCTTCGAGGGGCAGAGATTACGGTGGCGTTGATTTCCTGGGGACCTTGAGACAGATCTGCAAAAACAAGGCTTCCAGGTGCCAACCCCATTCCGAGAAGGAAAGGGAGCGTCGCTCTCATATGAAGTTTGGCAGCGGTCGGGCATATGGCAACAAGAATGAAGATGAGCCCTGTCGATACGGTGATGAAATTGGAGTGCGAGATCGGGGCGAAGAGTGAAAGATTTACAGCTGGGTCGAAGTACTTGAAGCATGTACCGAACCATACGAACAAAGCGGGCTTTAGCAAAGAAGAGGGTTCACGGCAAATCTCACTTATTCCATGTTGCTTTTGCAAACAGATTCCCCTTCCTATTTCCTTTTCGATACAGGCTCAAAAACTGTTATTTGTTGGAGTCATGCCGGAAAAGGCTATGAAAAACAAAAGAGCTGAGTGGGGAAAGCCTGAGCCTAGAGCGGACGTCCTTATGAGGCCTATTCGCGGACTAAGGGGGCCCTATCTATAAAACGATGACCCGGGCATGGGAATATCTCAGATGACTCAGAAGAGCAGATTCACCGTACGGGAGCGTGGTTGCTAGATCAGCGGACTCGCATTTCCACGATAGACATTCTAAGATAATACCTGTGGCTGAATTCAGCAGAGCACCCTTTGACAGGGAGAAAGTCGAGAATCTCATTCGTCACTGAAACGCCTTTTCAAAATCTGGAGTTTAGGCATGAATCTGCAATCACTGGCAAAGGCATTTTTCCTGATAGGAATCCTGATTCTGGGAGTCTTTCTGCTGCTGAGAGACTCATCCGAATCGTCAAATTCTTTCAGACCAGAACTCGAATCTCCCATCGATCCATCTCGATTTGAACCTCAATTGCCAGGTCCAACCTCGGCAAATCGAGGAGAGATTCTGTCAGAATCGTTAGGTGCCCTTGGACGTATTTCTGGAGTTGTGATTCCTGCGAAAGATGCACCACTGACCTCCGGTATGTTGGTCCGTCTCTTGCGAGTTTCTTGGCCCGATCGACTCGTAGGCAAACAGAAGATGAACTCGCTGGAATTGGTTGAGTCGGTATCGTTTCATTGGAGCAAAGGCTCAGTTCCCTGGAAGAAAGATCTTCAGAATGTTTATCGAGAAGTCACCCGAATGGTTTGTTCCCCTGAGGGTGAATTTAGTTTTGAGGGCCTGGGGCCTGGTGATTATTTTGTTTGCGCCGGGCAGAAGCAGCAGGTCTGGAGTCCTGCCCGGAAAAAGATTTCGTTAGGCGAAGCCACGGGCTGGGAGGGGAATTGTGAAATCCCTCTTCAGCCGACGAAAACGATTTCTGTGCAGGTGCTGTCGAATTCAGAGCCTGTGGCCGAGGCCCAACTCGCACTTTTGGGAGAGATCGTCGATAGGACTGCACTCCCTCAGAGTCTCTACATGACTCCACAGGAGGTCTGGCTTTATCTACTCAACGAGCCTTTTGTAGGTGGTGTTACAGATATAAACGGTCGTTATATCTTCGAATCGTTGCCTAGGATTCCCTACCATCTGCATGCTCGAATGAGTGGTGTAGGTATGGCTCAAACTTTCGTTTCTGTCGAAACTTCGAATGAACAGATTTTAGAGCTGGAGGTGGGTGGTTCACTCGCAGGTGTCGTCACCGATGAGGAAGGAAACCCTGTCGAAGGAGCACGTGTCGAAATATCCTTCGATGAAGAGATGGGTTTGGAATACGTCATTCCTCGTAACGATGTACTCACTGACTCGGAGGGGTTTTTCCTTTTCGAAGCGATGAAACCCGGTGAATACAAAGTGGAAGTCAAACTATCTGGTTTCCAGGGCAAAAGACTGAGTGACCTGGTTGTTCTTCCAGGTCGTAAACTTTTCGAAGAAATCGTTTTGGATTTTGGTCATGTTATATCAGGGAGATTGATCTCAATGCAGGGTGATCCCGTTCAAGGGAAACCGGTTCGCTTAAGCCCAGGAGGTGGTGAAGAAGTTATTTCGGATGCACAAGGATTCTTCCTTTTCAATACTTTGCGTCAACGGGAATACAAAGTGGCGGTGAGGGGGGCTTGCACCCTACACAGTTCGACTTCGGTGCAGGTGGACGGACCTCCTCTTGAAATCGTCGTTCAACCGGGTGCTTCTTTTTCCGGTCGTTTTGTAGATTCCTCTGGCCAGCCAATTTCTGGTGTGGGAGTTCAAGTCGTCCGGGAAGTGACTTTGGGAATGAATGATTCGTTCTCGATTGAAACCTCTGATGGGGCTGGGCTTTTTTCTGTGTGCTCTGAAGTCGAAGCGGATTCGGATCAATCCTTGTCTCTGTTGGTTTTTCCTGAAAAGCATGAAAAGGAAGTCTTTCAGTTATTAGAGGAGGGCGTGGAGTTGGGAGATTTAGTTCTTACTCCTGCGACAAGGATATTTGGAACCACCCGTGCTCCTGACGGAACTCTGTTGGCGGGTGTGGCTGTGGAAATCTATTCTCCTGAAAGCCTCGAAGGGGATCCCCCTGGTCGTTCGCGGCAAAGAACTTATTCCGGCGTGTTGGGGCAATATGAGATTTTCTTGCCGGCTTCTTTTCGCAAATGGGAATTGAAGGCGGATCACCGTGATTTTAATGAGTCTGAAGTCATTGATATTCTTGCCGGTGAGCCGGGACGGGAACTCGCGCAAGATTTGACTCTCACGGCAGGGGGCGAGCTCCAGGTCTTGGTGACAGCCGGAGGACTCCCGGTTGAAGGGGCGCAAGTGGAACTGGACGTTCCATGGCGCTTCAGCAGGGGAGTCGATAAGTTTGGAATGTCAGATTCACAGGGAGAAATTGTATTCAGTGGATTAAGTCAGGGATTTTATAAGATCAAGGTGACGAAAAGAGAGTTTGGGTCGCAAACCGTCGACGTGGACATCACTGCTGGTGAGATTCTCATGCAAGAAGTGGCACTTGATCCGTCGAGGTCCCTTTCTGGTTTCGTCATTTGCGAAGGAATCCCGGTGCCGTCTGCTGAAATCCGTGTTCGTGACATTTCAAATTCTTATCGAGAAAGCCGGTCAGAAGAAGACGGATCTTTTAGAGTCGACCAATTGGCAGATGGGGCTCTACGCGTCGACGTCAGTGCTGAGGGCTGTATCTCGCAGAGAGTAAATGGGGTCAGTCTCAATGAAGGACCTCTGACAGTTACTCTTGAACGCAGTTATGTTTTTGAGGGCTTACTTTATGAACGAAATAGTCGAGAACCTGTGCCACGTGCCTTGATTCAGTTTTCTCAAACTGAACGAAAAAGTAACCGTCGTATTCGCTCGGTGCGCTCGGATGAGAACGGCTACTTTCGGCAGGTCAATTTTCGGGCTGGAAATTATCGTGTACGCATCACGTCTAATGAGTATTTGCCTATCGATCAAATGATCGAGTTACCTATTGCGCAGAGTCTGTTAGAAATCCCGTTGGATCGCGGCGGCGAAGTTTATCTTCAGATCATGGATCAACAAGGTCTGCCCATTTCCGGAGTTCGAGTTTTCCCACAATATCGGGAGGACCGAAGCAGAAACCTCGGACGCTGGGTCAATCAGTCGACTTCAGAGAGAATGTATTCCAATGATTCGGGGGAATTAAGAATCGGTGGACTCGAGGCCGGATCTATTCGATTCCGGACCACTCATAAAGATTATATTTCCAAGTATCCGGTTTTGGAGTTGGCACAAGGATCTATCACGGAGACTCTTGGAGTCACGTTGACTTCAGGTGCGGAAATCACTGGAATTGTCTATCTTCCTAATGGGGAGGGTATCCGAGGGAAAACTCTGATCTGTGAGGGGATCTCTGGAGCGGCCATCGGAAAGCGAACGGAACGGACCTCCGGAAGGCTTGGTAAGTTCCGTTTCGGCCAACTCGTCGGCGGGGAGTATGTCCTTCGCTTGGAGAGTGGTGGGACTCCTGTGACGGTGTTATTGCAAGCAGGACAGTCGATCCAGATCGATCTAGAATCAGGCCCCTGAGTCAATTACGACCGGTTTTCTGAGCCGAATAAAATCCTTCCGAACAAGTCGAGAGAGCAGATACTTTTCCTGTGAGTTGGCACTTTTTTGCCATTCTGGATATCCTCATCTAAGAGGTTCCCGAGTTCCTGACCCTCCGAGAGACGTGCTCTCGAAGGCGGGGTTTTAGAACCGGTAAAGAACCCAGAGAAAGGTCATTGGATCCCATGACGACAACTAACTCTTCTTCCCGAGAAAAAATCTCAGTGATTCTAGCGAGAACATTCGTATCTCTGTTTCTCTTTTTCTGCGTCACAGGGTTGCACCTGATGATGAGCCAGCAAGGAGTGGAGGCGTTGGGTCTTGTCCAAGCCCAAGATGATTCTTCAGTAAAAAAAGACCTCACGAATCGTCTTTCTGAAGAAAAGGCATCACGCTGGATCATCGATGCCGTGGGTCGTATTCCCAAGGACGTGAGAGCTCCAAAAGGGATGAGTATCGTCGAGATACAAAATCTGACAGATCAAATCCTTCTCAAAGGAGAAGAGTATTTGAGAGATTACCCCAAAGGCAAAAATGTATCTGAAGTGATACCGGCTCTCTGTCGTGTGTATCTGATGAATTCAAATAGGCATTTCCTGGACAGTGCTCGTGTCTATAAAGAAAACAGAGGACAGTCAGCACCTGCGCTGTGGACCACGACGCTAAAGAAAAATTACTTTGGTCGCATCCATGACTTGCTCAACCAAGAGTTTGGGAAAACTGATTCAGAAGGGGAAACCCCCTGTCAATTGATACGTCTCCGGGCGGACACTTTTTGGCATCAGCAGAAATACCCGCAAGCCAGTGCTCAGTATAAATTGATCCTGAATAACTGCCCTGAAGCGGAAGAGCGGGATGTGGTGCGCTGTGCGTTATTGAACGCGCAGTTTAAGGACAGAGATCATCGTGGGGCGACTCAAACAGCAGATGATTTCCTGAAACTCAATTCTGATTCAGACCTGCTCCCTCACGTACTCGGCTTGAAAGCGAAGGCATTGGTTCAATCGGGCAGAATGTCAGAGTCTCTCGCATGGTGGAAATCGATTGAGGGCATCATTGAGAATGCGGTACAGGGCGATCCCTTGGTGATTGGTGACAAGACGATCGAGATCAGTGATCGTTGTCGTAAGGACTTTCAACGATATTACGAGGAACTTCACTTTTCGATTGGTTATATCGAGTTTGCACTGGGGAACTATAAAGCTGCCGCAGAAAGTTTTACTCGCGAAATGGATTTGCTGAATGATTTGATCAACAGTCAGTCGATCTCGCAGGTAGGGCAGATCTACGCCAAGCGAACTGAGAGAGTTCTCGACACCATGCTTCGTTTTGCCGGGAAGCCAACACCCGTCGTCGATCTCGGACCTAATTGGGTCGGCAGTGTTACTTTTGATCCCAAGCAAGAACAAGGAAATGTCCTACTTCTGCTCTTTGCTCCCTATGAAAACCAGCGTTACTTTGAAACGCTGAGTAATTTGCAAAAGCTTTACATGACTCATGGAAACGATGGTCTCAGAGTCGCCTGGATTTCAAATTCAAAGGGTAACACTCCGCAAATGGAGCAAATGGATCGTATCGCTGCTCAGTGTCGTGAAATGGGTCTCGCATTTCCTGCCGGAATCGATCTCGGCGAGGGATCTCCGACCTTTGCGGAGTACAATTCTCCGTTGGGGGGGGGGTCCATCATCGCCGTCAATCGCAAAGGTGAATTCTGTTGGTATAAATTGGATCCCACATTTCGAGATGATTCGGTTATTTCGCAGGTGGCACGCCGATTACTGGAAGATAGTCCCTAGGTCATTCTATTCATATTCACGAATAATGAGCGATTTCTTCCCGAAATCGGAGCCCAGATTCCGCGTTGACGTGGCCTGTGCCGTTGCTTGAAAGGTACTGCCCTCGGACTTCTTGGGCAGTTACAATAGAAGTCGTAGCCAGTGTTTTGACCCCATTGTTTTGACCCCATTCCGTATTCCTCTCTCATAGGTGAAGAATAGGCTTTGTTCATGGAACCCGACAATCTCTCTGTTTGTGACCGATCCACCTGTCGTCCTGTTTTTGGAGACTTCAAATTCCTGAGTTTGAACCTCCTTGTGTGCTTATTAATGATCTCGTTTTTCCTGATCCCCTCGGCATCCGTTGCAGCCATTGAAGCGGATATGACGGAACCTCATGTTGAAAAAGAGAAATCTGTAACAGACGACGATGCCATGTCTTCTAAGGAGATGCGTCGCATCTTGCAGCAGGCGGCGATGTCTGGAGATGCGGCGGGTCTGGCTGAAGTTCTTCGTATGCTGGGGAAGTTGCCGGGGAGAGATGCCACTGCGGCTGTCTTATCCACCGCTGCGAGCTTATCTCGTAGTCAGGCGGACGACGTATATTGGTATCTATTGCAAGGAGTCGCCGGCTTTAAAGGAGCGGACGCTTTTACCGAAATGGGCGAGTTCGTCGTCCGTTACAAATCGAAGCCTGTTGCTAGAGATCTTCTGAATTCTTTACGTAAAACTCGTAGCAAGTACGTGAATCGAGTGATTCGTCGAGTGCTGGAGTATTGCCCTCAAGATATGCAATTGATGGCGGTGGATGTCGCTGCTGAAATTCCTGTGCGACGCACAGTCGATGTTTTGATGCCAATCCTTGCGAGAGAAGATGCTAAAGAAAAAGGAGGCAAGAAGCCTCCCACAGAATTGAAAAGGTCACTGATCTCCGCTTTGGAAGCTTTGACGATGCAACAACTTGGAAATAGTTTGATTAACTGGGAAGGCTGGTGGGAGCGAGAGCGAAGTCGTGGATTGAAAGTTATTCGCGACGAAGCTGAAAATCATACCTCCACCACCGGATTAGCCCGACCTCTCGATCCCGTGAGGGCGCGTCAATTCATGGGGCTCGAAGATTTGGCCCCCGGCAGGGTTCTCGTGATCAAAGGGCCTCGGGCGAAGAATGGCTTCGACACCAACTATGACCACATTGAACACGTGTTGGAGCGCATCAACATTCCTCATTCGGTCGTCGAAAAAGGAGAACTCGAAAAGTCCTCCTACAAACTCGATGGCGTCGCTGCCATTTTTATCAACTGCACCCACATCCACAAGTTTTGTCAGAATCCTGAGCACAAGCCTGGAGAGTACACCGGTAACCGAATGCACCGTTGCACGGGCCCGGGAAACCATGACGAGATTCAATTCAAAATGAATCAGGATGCGGTCGACAAGATCGTGAGATTTGTCGAAAAGGGGGGTTACCTCTTCACTGAAGATTGGTGTTTGATAGAAGTCCTCGAGATCGGATTCAGCAAGTTCCTTCGATCTGGGACGGCATTGGAGGGCGGTGATTTTGGGATTACTCCAGAAAAGGGTATGACCGCTCATCCACTTCTTCGTGGAGTCTTCGTGCCTCCTGTTGACCTCAATGCTCTGCGCAGAGAAAAATATGATCTCGACGATGAAGATGACGATGAAGAGAATTATGATCCCAAACAGGAGGACGATCCGGGAGACGTGGATGCTGACCGGGGTAAAACAGGTGTTGGAGGGGGTCTTGACGATGGACCTACCGATATTGAGGATCCAGATATCCAACTGATTCAACATCGCTGGAAAATTGACAAAGAGAGCCCAAGCTTGGACATCCAGTCCAAAAAAGTACAGGTCTTGATCGATAGTGACGAATTGCGTGAAACCTGTGGAGAAGGGGCTGTTGCGGTGACATTTCCCGTGAAAAAGGGGCGTGTGATCCATGTCATTTCGCACTTTGGAAAACAAAGCAGTTCTCATAACGAAGCGACGATTGAAAATTTATTGATCAATTTCCTCCTTCAGGTCCGAATCAAGGCGGGTGACGCTTCTCGGTAGTCGCCGTTTGTGGAAGTTCTGGATGCCTCCCGTTGAAAGGTCTAACGTGTTCTCCATTCAGGGGATCGACGCCAGATCTACTCGCTTCGGGGAGGCTCCATGCCAAAATCGGGAAATTCGATAAAGGGCACTCGGTTTTTGAATCGCTTGTTTTCGGATTCAACTACGCCAGTCGCTACTCTAGATACTGCTCCAGCGGCAACTGAGGGGTTGGTGTCTGGATGGAGTTTCCCTCCTGATTTGAAGGTCACCTCCTTCGCCTTGTTGCTGTTGTGCCTCATCTGTGCACAGCCTCTTTTTGCTCAAACCACGACAGGGCTCTTCGGTTCTGACGAAGATATCTCCATTTTTTACGACCGACTTGAGGCGGATATTTCGACTCAAGATGGCGGTCGATCTCTTGTCGTTCTGGGCAATGTATTGCTCGAAGGACGAGGGTTTTCGCTGAGAGCCGATGCTGTTGGAGTTTATGTCGATGGTGTCGATGCTGAATCGGGACCGGTGAATCCCAAAGTCTTAGCGATGGGCGGAGTCTTGTTGAAGCGGGGTGTGCAGACATTCCAAGCGGAATCGGTTTTTCTAGAAGTCGCAACCCGACGTATGGTGCTGACAGAAGCTCGGGTTCGGCTCACTCAGGAATTGATTGAGACCCTCAGAACTCTTCCAAGAGATGACCCTCGTCGATCTCGACGTATGGCAGAATCATGGGTGGCAGGCGTTTCCGAAGTCAGTGAATCTGGGACAACGGTTTCCACCTTGGGTATCGCAGCGCAGTTTCTGAGCGTGGATGATTTCGAAGGTATTCAGGGGCGTGGCATCGTTTTCACCACAGATGACTTTGATCATCCGGAATGGGCACTGATTGCCGATAAAGGAACTGCCAGTCCTCGCGAGGAAATAGACCAAAGAGCCGACGAAGATTTACCGGGCGGATACATGTTTGAAGTGGAAGATGCTCGATTGGAAATCTTTGGGGTGCCTGTGGTTCCATTCCCAAGAACGACGTGGGATACCCGCTGGGGTCGATCTTTTCCATTGCGTGATCTTCGGATTTCGGACTCCAGTCGTTTTGGATCACGGATCGATACTTCCTGGAATGGTGATTTCCTGATCCCCTCACGATTTGAAGATGAGTTTGATTTGACCCCGAGAGTCGATCAACTTTCCAAACGTGGTACTGGATATGGTTTGGATTTTGAACTGGGGAGAGATCCTCTGCGTTGGGCAGCGGACCCCGACGGTAGGCTTGAGCTTTTTGGATATGGCTCCTATTGGCAAATCTCGGATAAGGCGACTCAGGATACCGATGGAGCAGTGATCTCTGATCCCGATCGTTTTCGGGGAAGAGCCTTTTTGCATGCACGATTTGCGAGAGGCACTCTGATCGATGTTGAGTATGCATCTGCAAGCGACGCCGGTTTCGTCGATGAGTTCTTTCGTGTGGAATCGAGAGCGGTCAAAAAGCCAGAGAACTTCTTCTCGTTGCGTCAGGACCTGGGAGGGGATTATTCCGCCAGTGTCCTTGTTGAATCAAAATATGAAGACTTCGCTGCTGCACTCGAGAAAAAACCTGAATTTCGATTCAGAGCTTTAGACGCTCCTATTGCCGGTGGATTTCGTTTTGATTCAGATCTGGTCTATGCCGATCTCGAATCCATCCCTGAAACGGGATCTCTGGATCCAGCCATTGAGGTTCGACGAATCGACATACGGGGAGAGGTCTTACGGCCCATCGTTGCTTCCCGTTGGCTCAATGTGATTCCATCTGCGGGTCTTCGTTGGACCAGCTGGACTTCGACCAATTTGGAAGAGCAAGATCGATCGATACTCTCAGCGGGGGTCGAGGCTGCCACACGATTTTCGAGAGTTTTCAACGTTCGGAATGAAACGTTGGGTATCGAAGATCTCCGTCACGTGGTCGATTTTCGGGCGAACTATTCGAGTCTCTTCGATACCACTCTCGATGTCGCAGATGTTCCTTATTCGATGGATTCCATCGATCAACTTCAGGACCGTGATGTGGTCACCTTGTCGATGGGGCATCGTTTTCAGACACGCCAGTCGAGAACGGATAGAGAAAAGTTGTATCGACTGGGGAATCGGGCTGTCGCCGAACTCAGAGTAGATGCACTCTTTTACCCTGAGGCGGATCGGGACAATGCGGGGGAGTCATGGGGTGATCTCTTCTCTGAAGTGGTGATTCACGGTTCCGGAGGCTGGAGTTTGTTCGGAGAAAGTCGCCAAGATTTGGGGCTCGGTGAAGATCGGGGTAAAAACGCCGGTCTTCGTTGGTTGGATCCCTCGTCAGGTCTGTTTGAAGCGAGTTGGCGAAATCGTCCCGAATATCAGGAGACTCTTCTGATGGGAGGTCGATATCTGGCCTCTTCGCTTTGGGATCTTGGATTATTTGTCGAATATGACCTCGATAACGAAGATGTTCTGGGTCAATGGTGGGAAGTCGGCCGAAACTTCCGAACTTTCAGAATCGGATTCGGAGTCGATGTCGAAGCCGGAATCACTGATGACACCACATTCCGGGTGGAAATCGGACTGAGAGAATGGCTGGGTGCGCTGCAGGGAGGACGTGCGGGAATGGGTTCCAGAGGACGTCCCTGGTAAATCCTAAGAATTCGTGTGTTTCTTCGGCACCCCCGCTTTTTTTGTTTTCAGCCTTCAGAATTACCGCCATGATCATTCCTGAGGAGAAGGGGACTCCCTTCTCGACGGGCCTTCCCAGAACGGTAGGCACTCTTCCAATCCTCCAGCCAGAACGGCATGAAAGGAGTCGGTGACATGAGTAAGGCAGTGTATCCCGGCACTTTTGATCCCCCTCACAAAGGGCATTTGGATCTGATCCAACGTGGTTCCCGGATGTTCGAAGAACTGATTGTGGCAGTCGCCGTCAACAGGCAAAAAGAATCACTTTTTTCGTCGGATGAACGAGTTCAGTGGTTGAAGAAGTGCACGGATGGGATTTCAGGGGTCCGGGTGGTTCAGTTTGATGGCCTCGTAGTCGAGTTGCTCAAGGCAGAGTCTGCAAGGTTGTTATTGCGCGGAATCCGCACATTTGCTGACTTTGAGGCGGAGTACACCATGGCTCTGACCAATCGATCCATCTCTGGAGATCTCGGGGCCGAGACGGTCTTCGTCTTGCCCAGTTTGGAATTCTCTCATCTCTCCAGTCGACACATTAAGGAGATTGCTGCTTTTGGCGGCGATGTCAGTTCTTCGCTCCCCGAGAGTATTTCAACGGAGCTCTCTGCTGAATTGGATCGGAGACTCGATTCAGGCTCGCTGGAAACCTGATCCGACCCCCGTTAGTATCGTCGACGGAACGTTTCCTCACTGGGAGCTTCCGAAGGTCTCAAAGACTTTCCACTAGACCTCCCCTCGGAAGGAGTCCTGACATATGTCGCTGGATCAAAGAAAAGCGATCAGTACAGAGAATGCACCCGCCGCATTGGGGCCCTACTCCCAAGCAATAGAGGTGGATGGTTGGGTCTACTGCTCTGGACAAATCCCAATAGTTCCAGGAGATGGATCCATCAAGAGAGGGATTCAAGATCAGGCACAACAGGCACTGAGTAATTTAGGTGAAGTGTTGAAGGCCGCTGGGTGCGAGTTGTCAGATGTCGTCAAGACTCAGGTTTATCTCTCAGACATGGGGGACTTTGCTGCCGTCAACGAGGTCTACGCTGGATTCTTTTGTGAACCCTTTCCTGCGCGAGTCTGTATTCAGGCTGCCGCATTACCTAAAGGTGTGGATGTTGAGGTCGATGCGATCGCCCGGAAGAGAGACTCCCGTTGAGTAATGAGCCACTGCTATCGATTGAAGATCTGAAGACATACTTCTATACCGACGATGGTGTGGCAAAGGCTGTCGATGGGGTGAGCTATGCCATCAAGCCGGGAGAGACTTTGGGAGTCGTTGGAGAGTCGGGTTGTGGAAAATCAGTAACCGCGATGAGCATTCTTCAATTGGTCCCTACGCCTCCAGGTAAATATGTCGGAGGTAAAATCCTCTTTAAGGGTGAAAACCTTCTCGAAAAAAGTGAAGAGCAGATGCGGAAGATTCGGGGAAATGAAGTTTCGGTCATTTTCCAAGAGCCTATGACGAGTCTGAATCCCGTTTTCAGGGTGGGTGACCAAATTGGTGAGTCTCTTCGCCTACATCAGGGCCTGTCTCGTCAAGAGGCTCATGCTCGAAGTATCGAACTCTTGAAGCAAGTGGGGATTCCTTCTCCAGAGCAACGTGTCGACGAATATCCTCACCAACTCTCCGGTGGAATGAAGCAAAGAGTGATGATCGCCATTGCCTTGGCTTGTAATCCGTCATTACTGATCGCAGATGAACCGACGACGGCTCTAGATGTGACGATTCAGGCACAAATACTGGAGCTTTTGCGAAACCTGCAGAGAGAAAAAGGCATGGCGATTCTTATGATCACTCACGATCTGGGAGTGGTCGCTGAGAATGCTGATCATGTGGTTGTCATGTATGCTGGCAAGGTGGTCGAGAGTGCTCCTGTTGAAGAACTATTTGAGAAGCCGAAGCACCCTTACACCATAGGTTTGTTTCGTTCTCTTCCACGTCTTGAAAAAGATAGCGATCGCCTCGAAGTGATCGAGGGTAACGTTCCGAATCCATTGCAGTTTCCTAGCGGATGCAAGTTCCGTCCCCGTTGCGCTTTCGCGACTGACGAATGTGCACAGGTTGAACCACAACTCTCCGAGGCTGCTGAAAACCACCAGGTTTCTTGTCATCACTGGAGTGAAATTGCTAAAAACAAGACTGCTGGTACCGGAGGCTCAGGATGAGTGAAGCAAAAAAACCTCTTCTCGAGGTCAAAGATCTAAAGACTTGGTTCCCTATACGATCTGGGATCTTTTCCAAAGTGACTGGGCAGGTCAAAGCGGTCGACGGAGTGAGTTTCTCCTTGGGTCGTAAAGAAACATTGGGCCTTGTCGGAGAATCTGGGTGTGGAAAAACAACAGTTGGAAGATCGATATTACGCCTGATTGAGCCCACACAAGGATCCGTCAAATTTGATGGTATTGATGTTCTGTCGACAGAGGGGGAGCAACTGCGTGCTCTTCGTAAGCGGATGCAGATTATCTTTCAAGACCCATATGGATCTCTCAATCCACGAATGACGGTCGGTTCCATTCTTAGTGAGGGACCCCACATTCATAAGATGGGAAATGATAAAGAGATAAGAGAGAGAATCCAGCATCTCATGGATAGGTGCGGACTGGATCCTATCAATCACATCAATCGCTATCCTCATGAGTTCTCTGGCGGCCAGAGGCAACGTGTAGGTATTGCTCGCGCGTTGTCGGTCGACCCTGAATTTATTGTCTGCGACGAAGCTGTCAGTGCCCTCGACGTTTCAATCCAAGCACAAATCATCAATTTGCTGTTGGATCTACAGGACGAATTTGAGTTGTCCTATCTTTTCATCGCGCATGATCTTGCGGTGGTTGAACACATCAGCGACAGAGTTGCAGTGATGTATCTGGGGAAGATTGTAGAGGAAGCTGCTTCTGATGATCTCTATGCAGATCCAAGGCACCCCTACACTCGTGCCCTGCTTTCAGCGGTACCTGAACCCGATCCTCGTCGAAAAAAGAATCGAATATTATTGGAAGGGGATGTCCCTTCTCCCATCAATCCTCCATCGGGTTGTCCATTCCACACACGGTGTCCTCAAGTCGGTCCTCGTTGCTCAAAAAGTGTGCCTGAAGGATTTAAAATCACTTCAGATCATCACAGTTATTGTTGGCTTGAGAGCAAAGAAGGTGTGGGTGAAGTCTCGGTCTGATCGTCCACTGAAGCAGGGTCGAGATAAATCAGATAGAGAATATTCAGATCGAATAGATCAGAAAGGTGAGAGTTTTGCCAGAATGTGCGTTCGTCACCTTTGGCTGTAAAATTAATCAGTATGACACCCAGGCTATCCGAGAAGAAATCTTGGAGTTGGGGTATCAGGAAGTTGAAAAACCAGAGGGGATCGACCTGTTGGTGATCAACTCTTGTACCGTCACTGAGCGGGCGGGCCTCAAAGTTGAAGAACGCGTCAAATCTCTCGCCAAAAAAAATCCTGAAGCAGATATCATCGTCACGGGTTGCATGACCGAGGATGATCGACAAAGACTTGTCGAAATCCCTGGCGTGGTACATCTCGTGGGGAATGAAGAGAAGCACCGTGTCGCAGAAATCATCCAAGGTGCCGAACTGAGTCATGAGAGACCTCGACGAAAGTCTCGAGACATATTTGGACTCGAGATATCCGCCTTTGAAGGGCGAACACGAGCATTCCTTAAAATTCAGGACGGCTGCGATTCCTTTTGCAGCTACTGCATTATTCCGTATCTACGGGGTGGGTCGCGAAGCCGAGATCATCAACCTGTTTTGGACGAAGCTCGCCGTCTTGCCGAGGCTGGATTTTCAGAACTGGTTCTCACCGGAATCCATCTTCGTCAGTGGGGGCGTGATCTTGGAATCGAAGATGGTCTTGGAAAGTTACTGACGGGATTAAGGGACATCGATGGAATAGAGAGAATCCGTCTGTCCTCCATCGGTGAAGGAGCGTTTACAGATTCTTTCCTCGATGCATTTGTTGCTGACGAAGGTCTTTGTCGTTTCTTCCATGTCCCGTTACAGAGTGGAAGCCAAAAAATTCTCGATGCCATGAGGCGAGATTATTCATTAGATGATTTTGTTGAAGCGATGACCCGAATCCGGGAAAGGCTTCCTGATGCTATTTTGGCGACAGATCTGATCGTCGGTTTTCCAGGTGAGACAGAAGAGGACTTCGAAGCTTCTATGGAAATGGTAGATACTTTAGATTTCGCAAAGGTGCACCTGTTCCCTTACAGCCCAAGGCCTCGAACCGGTGCTGCGCGCCTCGAGGGTCATTTGGATCCCGCAGTGCGTCATGACCGTATGTTGCGTGCTCGTCAACATTGTGACGCTGTTCAACAACGAGTGAGTCGGAAGCGTTTGGGTGAATCGGTCAGAGTTCTTTTGGAAAAAGTGAGTTCCAGTTCTGAGGCAGAGGGGCTTTCCCGAGAAGGGCTAAGAGTCCGGGTTGCGGGGCAAGGTCTGCTTCGGGGTCAAGAAGTCAGAGTGTTATTGGAGTCCGTGGAATCCGGAGTTTATTGTGGATCATGGATGGAAGAGAAGACCCTTCCGCAGAAGACCAGCCAAGAAAAGGGCAAGAATGTCTGAGTCTGATCATCAAAATGGGACCGATTCATCCCTCATGTTTGATCCCTCATTGCACGATCGTGCATTGGCGGGGTGGGGAATTCGTCGTCGCAGGGGTGATTTGGCCCACGAAGAGAAGAATTCTGAAGAAAATATCCTGCTGAATTCCCCTGAAGATTCGACTTTGAAAGGGGCTTCAACAGCAGGATGTGCTCCTCCAGAGGGGAATCCACCGGTCGAAGTACTGGAGAACCTCGATTTGGGCAGTATATCCCAATTAGTGGCCTCCTGTGAGCGATGCGGTCTTTGCGAGCATCGTCAGAATACGGTTTTTGGGTCAGGGGATCCCTCGGCTCGATTGATGTTTGTGGGGGACGCTCCCGGGGAAGAAGAGGACCTTCAGGGCTTGCCTTTCGTAGGCAGATCTGGCCAGTTGCTCGATCGCATCCTCTCTCAAGGACTGAAGTTAACTCGTGACATTGTTTACATTACGAACGTACTGAAATGTCGTCCGCCTGAGAGTAGGGACCCTCTCCCTGAGGAAGTTCAAAGCTGCGGAAGTTATCTAGATGCTCAAATTGAGCGAGTAAACCCTGAAATGATAGTCGCGCTCGGGAAGCCTGCTGCTCAGTTCTTGACGGGGGAAGACACCTCGCTCAAGAGATTGAGAGGACGAAAGCATGTTTACAAAGGTGTTCCTGTCGTCGTGACTCACCATCCTGCATTCCTGCTTCAGCAACCTCAAGCCAAGGCGGAATGCTGGCAAGATCTTCAGGTCGTCATCGAGACACTCGGCTTGAAGTGATCCACCAAAATTAATGCGAACGTGAAACTGCCCAATTCATTCTTGGTATGGATTCATGGCAAATGAGACCATTTCGGGACGTTGACTCGACGGATCAGGGATCTATACTTCCCTCTTCCCCAACGGGGTTCTTTCGAACTTGGACGAACTGTTCCGACTTTGATCGACTTTCAGAGGGGGAGGAAAGAATGAGTCCGACACCTCCCAGTTTCGTGGGGGCATGAGTCATATCATGTAATCGAAACAGGGTCGGTGAACGGAATACAGAGGATACGAGGTCGTTTTCCAGGTGATTCGCGGTCATGCGGATGGCAGGAATTGTGTGCAGTGAATTTCGAGTTTTACGCAGAGTACTCAGAGTGTTCGAAGTACTGTTTGTGGGACTCGGATGTTGAGGTCGATCTCTTGCTGTTTCTCGGGGAGTTGATAGCGGCTGTTTCATTTCAGGAAGTAATTCCTGTGAGCCCTTCACGTTCCAGAGACTTCGGGGATCAACGTAAGTTTGATGGCTGTCAGGCCCATCGATCGCATCGCTCTTTTTCATAGAAGCGAGCGAGATGGTTTGCTTGAGTTTAAGTCGTCAAAGTTCGTCACTGGTACTTGTCGATGTTGTAACGATCTGCTGTATCGATCTGCTGTATCGATCTGTTGAAGAGTTGTTGAAAGATGTGAAGCGCGATTCGTCGTGTTCTTTGAGAAGCGCTTACAGAATGACTTGCATACAGTTGCAACGGATTTGTAGTCGCATGAGTTCCGAAACTTTTCGGAGTCGTTGACGTTGATGAGAACTAAACACGAGTAGAACAAACAATTGAACCGATCGACCGAGCCTTTTTGCTGGGTCCCGGCAAGCCTGATTGTCAAGCGTGCTGGTGGAGAGAGGTATTCATGGCTGACTTCGACGAAGTCTGGTGTATCGATAGCGGACGAACTTCGCTTAAAGCGATCAAGATCCAGCGTTCCGGCAACGGAGCTGAGATTGTCGCTGCCGAAAAAATCGATCACCCCCAAGGATCAGGGCCGGAAGTCGCTGGCGCAGCAATTTCCGCTTTGGCCTCACAGCAGAACCTTACGGGTCCATTAGCTGTAGCCTTGCCAAGTAGATCTGCACTGACAAGTTTCATTACCGTTCCACCTGTGGACGGAAAGAAATTAGAAGAGCTGATTGGCTATGAAGCTCAGCAGAATATTCCTCTTCCGATGGAGGACGTTATCTGGGGTAGCCATGTATGTGGTGATACCGATGACGGTGAAAAAGAGATTGGCATTTTCGCAGTTCGTTCCGAAGAAGTGTCGGACTTGTTAGAAGACCTGGGTCAGGAAGATCTCGATATAAATCTACTGACTTTGGGTAACGTTGGTCTGCTGAATCTGATTCGGTTTGATCTTCGTCCTCAACGACCGATGGTCGCGCTTGAAATAGGTGCTCACCATACCGACCTCGTCATCGTGAACGGCTCTCGTTACTGGTTCCGGTCAGTTCCGATTGCAGGAAAAGATTTTACGACAGCATTGCAGGAGCGCTTCGGTTGCTCCGAAGAGGAAGCTGAAAATCTTAAGGTGACTGCTGCGAAGTCAGAACACGCCGCCAAAATCTACGAAGTATTACAGCCTTTGTTGCGTGACCTTGTGAATGAGATCAACCGTTCTATCGGTTACTACAAATCTCGTGCTGGCGAAATCAAAGTGGAGGATCTCTTCCTCTTTGGTGGCAGCGGCAAAATCGTGGGTCTACGTAAGTTTCTTGAAGAAAACCTTCGTATCCGCGTGCAGGTCTTTAAGTCTTTGCAGCGAGTACGCATCCGTCCCGAGGCCAACATCGTCCAGCAGGAGATTCAGTCCTTTTCTTCCTGCATAGGCGTGGGTATTCAAGCTCTAGGTTTAGGAGACGTTCAACTGAACCTCCTGCCTCAAGAGCAACAGGAAGCCGTAGAGTTCAAAAAGAAGCAAAAAGTAGTTTTAGGTGCTGTTTCAGGTCTCTACATACTGATCGCATTTTTCATGGTGATCTTTGGTGGGAAAATCGACAACGCGAAAGCGGTGCTCGACGAAGCTGCGGTGGTAGATCAACTGAAAGAAAACGAAAAGAAGCTGGAAAGCCTGCAAGAAGACCAGAGGGTCGGGCTCGAGGTCAAGGCGAATACGCTTTTGTCGAGAGGACAAGGGCGTTTGGCTTCTCGTCAGGTTCTTGAACTGATCGCTGCGATTCCAAACGCCTCTCAGGTGGCAGAGTCGATCCGTATTGAGGTCGAGGATGGATCTGAAAAAGACAGCACTCTCGGAAGTGTCGAGGCCGATCAAGAATCACTGAATAGTAAGAAGACTTGGCTTTCCGGATTTGATATCCGCAAAGTCAGAGTCACTGAAACCGGTAGCGTTCTTGAAAAAGGTGCAAAAGTCGATTCAGATCTGCTTTTCTATGACGATCGGTATCAAGTTGTGGTCAAGGGTTTCCGCTATGACCAGGGAGACGCCACTAGCAATGACCAACAACTCAAGGCTCAAGTCGTCGATCCGATTGAAAAGAAGCTGATCGAGGCCTTTGGTGCCCCTGAGTTCGGCGAAAGAGTGTCGCGACAAGTGGGCATCGAAACGATGCTCATGCTGAGTGAAGATGAAAACTTTAAAGCGGGCCGCCAACGGGGTGGTTCCGAGGACGGTTCTGCGGACCACGGAACTCCATTGTTCCCATGGTCGATTTCATGGATTTATCCACCGCTTCCGGCAGCGGATGCCGGGGAAGAATAGGGGGGGCGACATGAGTGACAAAGTCTTCTGGTCTATTCTGGGTGGAATCCTTCTGGGATGGGTCATCTTGTTCGTACTTTTGGTCTTACCCAAAATGCAGGCTTATGACTCCGTTTCCGCTGATCTTAAAAGTAAGCATCGGACTCTCGATAAGTTTTCAAAGAGAACAGATCGGGACCTTCCCACGCAGAGGTTGATCAATAAGGAAGAAGAGTTTCTTCAAAGTTGGAAAAAAGAGATCGATCGTGCTGAGGAGTTCTACACGAGTCGTAAGTTCCGCTTCGAAGAAGGAGCGAGCGACGATCTCAGTGGCTGGTCTACCCGGTATAGAGACGATTTCGATTTCCTTGTGAAGAAATACCGTCGTCATGCTGGGCTAGCGGATGATGCAGAACTGCCATTTGAGATCCAGGAAGACATCTCGAATGTCGATGAGATCGTCAACTACGAACGTCGTTGGAAAGTTCAGTTTCATTTGGTTGACCTCATTGTCAATACTCGCGGGACTTCGATCGTCGAACTTCTCGTGGACAAGAAGTCAGGCCGGTCTGCTCGTAACAAGAATGTTGATTCGGAAAGTTTTCCGGTTGTCTTAAAACTGCGCATTCCAGCAAGTAAGTCGGTTTCCTTTGTCGACCAGATTTTAAAGCATACTTTCATTGATTATTCGATCGATCAGTTGGTCGTGACGAAGGACAGGAGCCAACTCTTGTTTGATATCGTGGAAGAAATGAAAAAGGAAGACGTGGATCGATCAGAGCCTGCTGTCTTCCTGATGTTGAAGATGGAAGTCCACGAGGGAGCCGTCATGGAACCTTCTGAAGAGGAACGGGGCTAGTCGATGCAAAACATAGATAAAATCACTATCGCTGTCGTTTCTTTGCTTCTTTTGGTGGGTTTCACTTTTCCTTTCCTGGTGAGTGATCCTGGAAGTGAATACTCTTCCAAAATCAGTAAGGCGAACGAGAAGATTGAGCTGAATAGAGATAACCAAGACTTTGGTGACTTGAGTATTCCTCAAGTACACAACGAAGTTCTCAGTGCTTACGATATCAGTGGGGAAGCGAGTATCCCCGAGTGGGCATTCTATCGCAAACCTGCCAGGCTCGATGTTCTCAAGAGAATCATTATGATTCCTCCGACAATAGAGCCTGCTTACATTTCGGGTGTGCAGGTGATCAGAGATGCGGATTCAAAAGCGACTTACCACGAGATTACGGGACGTCATTCTCTCTTCACGAATTGCGAGATCGCTTCTTGTGCTCTCGAAATGAAGACGGGAGATATGGATTGGGCTAAAGTGACCAATCTCTCGAATTTCGGTTCAGGGGCTGCCTTTTCGATTAAGGCAAACCAGTTAGAAGTGGGTCGCGAATACAGTTACCGTATCGTCACGAAAGCCTCGACGGGGCCGGATCAAATGGCATTTCCGCAAGATGGATCTCATCAGCAGGAATCAGTCGCGACCGGATCAGTCTTGATGCCTGCAGACATGGCCTGGAAGGTCAGTGGAGCACAGGTGGGTCGCCTTGATTCTTCAGGCCAATTCCTTCCTGGGCGTGCCACGATTCAGTATTCGAGTTGGGAATGGGATTCTGGTTCCTCCAAGAAATCCGCAAAAGTTGTGACAGAGCCTGCTGCTGGTGAAAAAGGGGATGACCTCTTTGGTACTGGCTTCGCTCTTGAACGAATCCAGGACACTGCAGATGGTCGTGTCGTGGTGCTGAGGAATTCAAAAGGAAAAAGAAGTTATCTCAAAAATAATGACGTACCGCTGTCCTTGACTCCGAGTGGTTGGGATAACTTTGATAGTGATCCTGCTGAATCGGGTGGGGACGAAGATGATTCCGACGAAACCGGAAGTGAACCGGAGTCGGTAGAGGAAAGTCAGCCCGCCAAAGCCAAAAAGAAGCGCCCATCGGGTGGGGGTCTATTTGGCGGAGACGATCGCTGATAAAAAAGGTCTCGGTCCCGGTGGACCTCAGGCCTGTTCCGGAGATAGTTTCTTCGGAAGAATTTGAAAAGCAAAAAATCGGCGGATGTCCCTAGGTGGGCATCCAAGAAGAAACACGAATCACTCATGAGTGAATCTCGAGAAACGAAAAGCAAGGAGAGATCGATGTCGATAACCCTCCGGGAGCCTGTGCTGAAAAATGTCATGGCGAGAATACCATTCTCTACCGTAGCCATGGCCCTGTTGCTCCTCTGCGTCGCCGCACAGCCGGCCATTGCCCAAGAAGTGGGTGTGGATGGCTTGATTCGGGACGTCAATCTGGAGAACCAAGCCAGGTCTGGCTCTGCGAAGCAAGCTGTGAATGCTGCTCAGAAACTGATCAACGAATTGCGCTACATTGAAGCTGAGGAAAAGCTTCAAGAAGCGGTTCGCCTTGATCCGAGTAACACGAACGCTCGAGAACTTCTCGATACTGTTCTGATGTTGCTCAGTGATCGAAGTGGAGACATTCGAGATCTTCAGCGCCGCATGGTGGACGAGAAGAGTATTCGTCTTCAGCAAGACGTATTCGAACTGGAACGGTTATACCTTTCCGGTCGTCGTGCCATTGACGATGCGAACTTCGATAAAGCCATCTCCATCTTTGATCAAGTCTTGGAGCGCATTCGTTGGTTCCCATTCGATTACGATCTGAGCGATCAACAAAATCGTGCACGTCAGTCGAAGGAAGAATCGATCCGCCAGCAAAATGACTTTGCGGCTGCGGAAAAGCGTGAGCGCGAGATGAGAATCCTCTCGGAAGCAGAAGCCGAGATGTCTCGTTCCGTTTCATTCGTCCAAAACCGGATCAATGAAATCCTCCGCCAAGCACGTCGTCTCTTCTCTGAGCGTGAATATGAGCGAGTGATTACTCTTTGCGACGAGGTTCTTCAATTGGATCCTTCCCGCAAAGACGTCAGAGCTCTTCGCCGTGAAGCGGCTGAACTCCGTCATCTCTACGAGATTCTCGATACGGGGCTTCAGACCACTTTGGAGTGGGATCGCACCTTCTTGAGTCAGCTAGAGTCTGAGATTCCTTACACAGACATCTTCAACTTTCCATCTCGTGAAGAGTGGTTGAGGATCTCACGTCAGGAGCAGAGTCTTGAAGATCGCCTTTCTGCTGTAGAGAGTGTGCAGGAGAAAACGATTCGTTCACGACTCAAGGTTCGTGTGGCCAGCGTTGAGTTTGAAGACGAGCCCTTTGAGCAGGTCATTCAGTTCCTGAGAGATCTTTCTGGAATTAATTTCGTGCTGACCAAGGAAGCTTCTGACTCCCTCGAAGGCGGAGATGGAACAGTTCGTTTGGCAGAAGTTTCAGATCTTCCATTGGAAAACGTTCTGAACCTAGTGCTGCAAGGTAATGATCCTCCATTCTCATACATCGTTCGTTCGGGAGCCGTTCTCATCGGGCCTTCTGATTCTGTGAGAAATGACATCTTCCTTGAGTTTTATGAAGTGTCAGACATCACTAAGGACAAACCCGACTTCCGTGCTCCAAAGCTGGCTCTTCAATCGAGCCAGGATGGAGCTGAAGGAGGAGCCGGCGGCTTGTTCGACATTGGTGGAGAAGAAGATTCTCAGGAGACGACACTCGACAGCGATATCTTAGTGGAACTTGTCATTGCTGCTCTTTACGGAGACGATGGCGAGCCAGATGGTGAAGCCGTCAAGTTCCAGAATGGTAAACTTGTTGCCAATACCACGCTTAATAATCACCGTAAACTGATCCAGTTGCTCGACGCTTTGCGTAAATCAACTGGAGTGATGGTGACGGTGGAAAGTCGCTTTATCGATCTTCAGGATAACTTCTTGGAGTCGATCGGAGTGGATTACGGAAACCCCTTCAACTCAAACTTACCAAACCCCATCAATGACATTGACGGAGCGGGTACCCAAATTGCATCAGGATTCGAGATCGTAGACGCGCAGGGTGAGATCGATGTTCGTGCTGCCGTTTATAATGCGTTCTCATTGCCTCTCGGATCATCCGTGTCACCGTTCAATCTTTCTGATACCGGTGGATTCGCTCTCCAGTACAACGTGCTGGATAGTTATGCACTGGAAGCGATTCTCGAAGCGAATCAAAAGACACAACGAACCAAGAAGTTGGACGCTCCAAGAGTGACAGCTTTCAACACGCAGATTTCACACTCACTCGTCGTTGACCAAAGTGCCTACATTGAGGACGCCGAAGTCAACCAGACCGGTGTTGTTCCTGTGATTAACCCTGTGATTGGTATTCTGAACTCTGGATCGATACTTCAGGTACGTCCGACGGTCAGCCATGATCGTAAGTACGTGATTCTTGAAATCGAGCCGACTCTCGCAGTGCAGTTGCCGTCTCGATTTAAGACACTCACATTGGGCCTGACGAATTTGAATGTCGAGTTCCCAGTGCTTTCCGTGACCAACATTAAGACGACAGTGACCATTCCTGACGGTGGAACCGTTCTTGTGGGTGGTTTGAAGAGAACGATCACTCAGGATTCCAGAGCAGGCATTCCTATACTTTCAAGACTGCCGATCTTAGATCTCCTTGCTGGTCGTAAAGGGAAATCCCGCATGCAGTCAAACCTGTTCGTGCTGATCAGTGCCAAAATCACTGTGATCCGCGACGAGGAATTTAAGAGATTTAACTAGTCATTGAAGGGCCTGGCGTTGCCAGGAGAGTGTTCATGAATCAGTGTCTTTCGCGATTAATAAGATGGCCCGGAGCCGTCGCCTCGTGTGCCTTATTGTTGGTGCTACTCGCACCAACGATGGCGCCTGCCCAATCATTGGGACGTGGCCAATTGACCGCCGAAGAGACACGTTTCGTCAATGAACTTCTCTTGACTTACGATAGCCCCGATTTGCTGCGTACGTGGGTAGCCTCACGCATCAAAACTGTGGATTCCTCTGGGCGTGCTAGCCTTGAGTTTTCTCTCGCCGACGCCATGAGGCTCGACGGTGACGTCGATGGTTATGAAAGCGAAATCCAAAAGCTCGCAAAGAAGTACCCCAATCATCCGCGTGCCAAAGGTGCGCAGTTGGAATCTGTACGGGCTTCATTGTTGCGATTGGACGATGCGAATACTGAAGCCGTCTTTTCGACCAATCCCGCTCAACGTCAAAAGGCGATTGAGAACAGAGATCGAATTTGGGCGCTGGATGTCGAAACTGTTCTTGTGGAGAACATCCGTAGGCTGAATGAAGAGGTCGATGCCGCTGAAAAAAGTGTCATGACCAATACAGATGACGGCAAAAAAGACACACTTGCTGAAAAATTAGGCGCGAGCACTCGCATGCGAGACCTTTGGGAGTTTAACCGTTTGAACGCCTTCAAGGTGTATGCGGGGATGCTTCCTGACGGAACTGAAGACTCGAACAAGAAGTATTTAGAACTCGCCAGTTTTGCTGAAGAGTTCGTCAGTTCTCGCTACGAAAATTTTGGTAGAAGATACGAAGCCCAGTTGATTTTTGGTCAAGCCCTTTCTTCCGCCGGTAAGGCACAGGAAGCGGCTTCTGAACTGGAACTTTTGGTCGATATTGAACCCAGTGCTGATCCTCCATTTAGCGACGACGTGATTTATTTCATTCGTAAGATGAGGATCGAAGCTTTGACGGGTTCCTTGCAAGCCTATAACCGAGCGGGCATGCCTGAAGATGGACTCGACTTACTCGATTTCCTTTACGACGCAGAAGCGTCTAGTTTTCCCTATCGTACAAAACCTGAAAATCCAGATTTGCTGACTCTGTCCGCATTGCTGGACGTCGAAGAGGGCGTCACCCGCATCGCTTCAGGTGACAGGGATACAGGAATGAAACTGATCAAGGACGTCATTGCCAAGTTTGATGTTCAAGAGGCCTACGACGCGGATCCCGCTCAAGCACGAGAAATCGTGAATGGTGCTAACCGGGGTTTGAGCATGCTTGTCGAGTTGGGCGCAGGAAACCTTCCCGCCGAGTTCTACACTCGAGCTGCTTTAGGTTTCCGAGACAGGGGTTTGCCCAGCGAAGCTATCGAGATCGCAAAGCTCGCTCTTTATGCCACTGATTTTGACAAAGAGACCCAAAACTGGCGCGCTGAAGCTCTTTACGAAATAGGTGAATCGAGCGACGCACTTGGAAGAACTATTGAAGCTGCTGTTTCTTATCAAGTTCTTGCCGAAAATTACCCTGATACTCGTTCGGTGTCGATGGCAGCGCAAAACTTCTTTGCCATCACTGGCGACTTAGCGAGGGGTGACGGTGGGGCTTGGGATGATCTTCTCCCCGTTGCTGAAAAGCTCTTCGCCGACAACTCAAAAGGTCTTGGTAGTGAGCAACTAAAGCTCCAGCAAGCGGTCGAGGCTGAACTTGAGGGAGACTATCGAAAAGCTCGTGATTTGTTCCGTAGAGTTTCGAAACTCTACAAGTTGGATGGTGTCGAAAACACCGTGCCCTTCTTCTACAGGGCCCGAGCGGGTGCAGCCCGATGTTTATTCCGATCCAGCTCCGATTCGGAACAAGCCATCAAAGATGCTTCCGGTGAAATTCTTCCGCTCTTGGAGCAGGCCAGGTCTGATCGCGACGAAGGCGGCGAATCTGTACTGCGATACGAATTGGCAAAGATGCACTGGAGTGACAAGGGCAAAGATGCTGAGAAAGCGCTTTCGATCCTTGATCCGATTATGGATGCGTTGTCGGGGAATAGCGTATATCGAGAAGGTGCTCTTCTGTTCCTTCTTGAAATCCTTTCTGCAAACGCCAAACAGGAACGATCCGAGCGGGTTCTTGCTGAGTTGAAAAAGAACTGGAGAGACAATCCCTCTTTGGTCGCCGGAACCTACTACTTGATTGAGGCCTACTCTTCTTCTTCAAAGAAAGAGGATCTTCAGAGAGCAGGGGAACTGGTTCTGGCATGGATCGCTCTACCAGGAGCGAACTATGAAGAAGCCGGACCTGGAGTTCGTCTGGGGTTAGCTTCTATCCTGATCGACGGAGGTTTTGCCGCTGAAGCGGCTGAGATGCTCGCGGTTGCTGCTGAAGCTGCCAGTCAGACTGAGGAAGAATCTTTAGTCATAGGCGTGTCTTACTTCAGAGCAAAAGCGGCGAATGCCGCGGGCAAACACCGAGATGCTATCGAAAGTCTCAATACGATCATCGATCGTTATGGAGATCAAACGGTGAACGGTTCTTACAACGAAGCTCCGTTCGTGTTTGTTCAGCGCGCCTTTGCGGAAATGGGTCTTTATAAGAAAGACAACTCAGCACAGCGTCTGGATTCAATGTCAGAAGACCTTAAAAATGCACTCGCGATTCTTGATCAAAGACGAAGATCTCTGGTCTTTGCCGGTGGAACTACAGCTGTTTTCGAAAGGGACTACTGGTCCGTTTGGTTGCAGTACATGGAGGTTCTGAAGGCACTCAATAAATGTGAAGATGTGGTGCAACTGATACGAAGTCGTCGTCTTATGGTCGGTGACAACACGTCTTCTTTTGCCCCCGAAGATCTCCAGGCAAGATTTGATAAGCTGGAGAGTGATTGTAAATGATGGAAAGAACTCTCGTGAACGACCCCATTCTAACTGTTGCTGATAGAGCTGTTCGCCAAATGATGAAGTTCTGTATGATGGCTTGCTGGGTATTGCTGCCTGCGTTCTTCGCAGGGGGACTACAAGCCGATCAGATTATTGTCAGCGGTGGACGCAACTATGAAGATGTGACGATTACTAACGCCAGCTACGAGCAGGTTCAGTTTCGTCTTCCCGGTGTGAGTACTACTCAAAAAGTGAATGCCGACAAAGTTGAAAAGTTGATCTTTTCGAGAGAGTCTTCAAGCTTAACCCGCGGACGTGGTGCTTTTGAGCAAGGCGACTGGGAGACAGCTGCAAGTTCTTTTAAGGCTGCAACTAGCATGGGTGACGCTCTCAAGAAATCGAGTGCCATGTACATGCATGGGCTCGCTCTTTTACGCTGGGGTGACGTCGAATCTGCAAAGTATGCGACGGCAGTTTCTGCTTTGAAGGCGTACCTCACCGAATTCGAGAGCGATAAAGACTTTTATGTTCCTCATGCACGCATGGCTTTGTCAGAGGCTTACCGGAAAGCCGGAGATTTCTCTGAAGCAGAGAGTTCTGTCTCTCGCTTGGCTTCAGGCAGTATGGGGAAGCGCTGGGTTCTCGGTGCTCGTTTGTCCAAAGCTCAGAGCCTTTTGTCGCAGGAAAAATGGCAGCAGGCCCGTGAAGAGTTCTCTTCAGTTTCTAATGATTCCAATGCCTCTACCGATCAAATCTGTTCAGCCTGGATTGGCTACGCCAGTGGTCAGCAAGGGCAGAAGCAATGGAAACAGGCTGCGGATACTATTCGTCAGCAGATTCTGGAAAGCCGCAACAAGGAAATCGCAGCCTATACCTCAGCACGTGCCCATGGCTGGTTGATCTGGGCTCGCTCTACAGAAGAGCAAGCTGGGGGAGACGCCTCGAAGCTGGAGTGGGCGATGATTCGTTATCTGCGTGCTGCAGTGATGGCTTCGACGGGCAATGGAGAAGTGCTTGCCGAGTCTCTTTACCGAGCAAAAGAATTAGCAAAAAAACAAGGTGACTCCGATAGGGCCGAAAGCTTGAATCAGCGACTGAAGCAAGTGGCTCCGGACTCACGCTGGAGTAAAAAATGATGTCGAGATCAATTCAGGTGAGAGAGGACAGAATGATGAACTGGACCGGTTTCATGAGAAAGACTTGGGCTGCGATCGCAACCCGACCGATTCTCTTGACCATGTTGATGTTGACAATATTCGTAGGGGTTAGCGAGTCTGCCTTTGCGGTTCCGCAATCGGATGCTGTGGAGACTGTTTCAGTTCTCAACAACATTGCAAAGGCAGGTGCTGTCGGTGTCATTCTTATCCTCCTATCAGCAGCAGGAATGGCATTGACGATGATGTACGGGATGCAGTTGCGCAGGGATGTCCTCGTGCCACCAGACCTCTTGGATCATGTCGAAACATTGTTTGAAACGGATGATTACGAAGGTGCTCTCGATGCACTAGAGCAACAGCCGAGTTTCCTTTCCAGTGTTCTTGCTGCAGGACTTCCCAAGATTGATCGTCCGTACGAAGACATCGAAGAAGCGATGGAAGAAGCGGGCGAAATGGAAACCTCGGAATTGCACAGAAAGATCAGCTATATTTCACTGATCGCTGCCATCTCGCCCATGCTTGGATTGCTGGGAACAGTGATGGGGATGGTTGGGGCTTTCAATGTGATCGCAACAAGTAAGACATCTCCCAAGCCAAAAGATCTCGCTGGTGGTATTTCTGAGGCATTGATGACGACCATGATGGGTTTGATCGTGGCGATCCCCATGACGGTTTCGTACTTCATTCTAAAGACGATCATTGACGGTGCTTCAGTAGAGGTGAGCAGTATTGCTTCTGAACTGATGGCCCGCTTTGACGATGCAGAAGCCAACTAGGCTGAACGGGATAGATAATGGCGAAAAAGAAGAGGAAAATCGTACTGGTCAAGAAAGGAGTCGACATGGACATGACGCCCATGATCGATATCGTTTTCTTGCTCATTGTTTTCTTCATGGTCGTAACGGAATTGACTGTTCAGCAAGCTGTGGTTGTACTCCCCGTTGCTTCAGAAGCGACGGTTGAGGAACCACAGCCAGGTTCGAGAATTTTGTTTGTGAACGTGTCTTTTAACTCTGAGGGTCAAGAGCAAATTCAGTTGATGAATGGACCTCCGATGACACCTGAAGAGTTGGAGTTGAGTCTGAGGCTAGAAGCTGAGGCTTACGGAGGTTGGGAAGATAATCCTAATAATCCGACACAGAAGCTCTCGACACTCGAAGTGACAATTCGGTGTGATCAGGGTGCGAAGAGTGGAAACATACACAAAGTTTTTGCTGCCTGTTCAAAGGCCAGAATTTTCAAAGTCCGCTGCGCGGCTATCGGAGAACGATTTGAGGACCCCTACAAGGTTGAGTAACAGACCGCATTTCGGTTTGTTTTTAAGTGGTGTACTCGTGAGCATTGAAAGGAGAAGAAATGGCCAGGCGTAAAGTTGTCGATCCCGATGCCAATAAAGCAGAAGCGGATATGACACCGATGATTGATGTCGTTTTTCTGTTGCTGATCTTCTTCATGCTTGCCACGAAGTTAAAATTGCCAGAGGGAACGTTACGTTCTTATCTGCCGAAAAATAAGGGCGAGTCCAATAGCAGACCTATGCTGTCTGAGAATTGCCGAGTAACGTTGCTGTATCAGGCGGATCAAGTGGTTGTCTACGCAGATCAAGCTCAGGTTCCGACGAGCGACGTTTTGGATTCCGACTTTGAGAATTTCACCGGGGTTCCGGGGCCAGATTTGATCTATCTTGAGCAGCACATACTACGCCGCAAGGATACATATGTGTCTCTCGGATCAGATTCTTCGTTGCCTGTGGTGATCGATTTTGCAGAAAAAGTGCCATACAAGTACGTGATCGACGTTCTAAACATTTGTGCCAAGTTGGAGATTGAAAACATAGCCTTTGCCCAGCCGGAAACTCCGATGGACTAAAGGTGACGTTTCGGAAGGTTGCGTCCTTCTGACGTCATTTGAATCGAATTTTGCAGATCTCGTCCGTTTGCCCTTGGAGGGATGGACGAAAGAAGAAAGGGTGCTCTCGTGATTGAGACCCAAAATCCCCGAACCGGTGCTTTCAGTACCGTTCATCGTGGAACCTCCATGCTTCCTGGCAGCATCGTCTGCCTTGGAGTCTTCTTGTTCTTGTTCGCTGGTTGCAGTGGGTCTGCGGACCCTCGTCCAACAGAGGTCGCTTTCGAGCCTCCTCGTAAGGAAGTTGAAGCCACCGGACAGGATTTGTTTGCCCGTGCCCAGGATCCTGGTGACAAGGACGTGAAGGCTGTTGCCGACGAGGTTAATCTCGCAGCGCAGACGAATCGTGCCACTGCACTTTGGTTGGTGGAGCAGGCGAATACGCACTTTGCTGAAGCAAATTACGCTGCAGCCGAGAGAGCCTATCGCCGTGCGCTCGATGCCGATCCGACTTTGCAGGAAGCCAAGGAGAAACTCTCTCGTTGTCTGATGTTCCTCGGACGTCGTGATGGAGAGATCCGAACTGTTCTTCAACAGTTCGGTGAAGAAGTACGGGTTCTTGAAGAGCAGCGTCTCAGCGAGGCGACTCGTTTCCTTTCCGATGGTAAAGCGGCTCTAGAGAGCGGTTCCATCGATGAGGCTTTGAGTTTTCTTCAGAGAGCCCGCGAGAGATTGATCTGGTTCGATTATGGTGTTGATGTCACCGATCTTCAGGCTGAGGCCCAAAGTAGTTACGACACGGCTCGCCAGTTAAAAATCGACCTCGATAAACAAAGTCGCGAGCAAAAAGAAAACTTTGCCATCGAAGAAGCCGAACGTCTAACCAGCGAAGCTGAGAAGCGTCGTCTGGAAAGAATCTCGACTCTGATGGGTCGCATCGAAGATGCCATGGTTCGTGAAGATTTCCGCGAAGCCATTCAGCTGACGAAGACGATTCTCGGAATCGATCCTGATAATTTGGCGGCACAGCGCCTTCAGGACAGAGCGAATGAGTTCATGCGTTCCTTCAGGTACGTGAGTTACCTGGGTATGGAAAAAGAACAAACCACTCGTGTTTGGGAAGACCTCGAAAGAAGTGCTATCCCTTACGAGGATCCATTCCGCTTCCCCGAAGACAAAGGTTTCTGGCAGGGTGAAGTTCAAAAGCGTTTGGAAAATCTCTCCACTGCAAAGTTGGAGGAGTCCCCGGAAATACGCAAAATCCGTAGGACATTAGCTACCGGAACGACTTCGTTCGATTTCCCTGAAGCTAACTTGGCAGAAGTCGTGGAGTTCTTGCGATCCGTGAGTGATCTCAACATCACTATCGATCCTGAGATCGACGCCACAGATGTTTCTGTGAACCTTTCTCTCGACGGAGTCAAGCTCGGCGAAGCTCTTGATTTGATCATGAAAGCCACCGGTAAGGCTTACACCTTTAAAGAGAACATTCTCTTCATCACAGAGCCCGAGAATGCTTTTGGTGAGTTGATTTTTGACATCTACAACGTCACCGACATTCTGAACAAAATTAGAGACTTCCCTGGACCACGGATTCGCGTTTCCAGTAATGACGAAGGTGAGGGTGGTGGTGGAGACAACCCCTTCGACTTCGGCGGCTTCGATGAGGAAGAAGATTCAGAGTTAACTCCTGACGATCTCGTTGAGCTGATTCAGGAATCTACAGGTGGAACTGACGGTTGGGACGAATCCAATTCAACGATCAGTGGCCATAAGGGGCAGATCCTCGTCAATGCCACTCGCGAGTTGCACCTCTCCATTATGGACTTCCTCGACAATCTGCGTGCGAATAGCGACGTTTTCGTTGTTGTGGAGGCTCGCTTTATCGACATGGTTGACGACTTCCTTGAAGATATCGGTGTCGATTACAGAAACCTTGGGCAGCCTCCCGGACAGGGATTTGGTACGGCCTACGGAAGCTTGAACAGTGCAGGCACTGGCGGAAGTGACATTGGTTTTAACAACTTGGGTGATCCCACCGATCCTCTTCTTGTTATGGGTCAGAACAGAACTGCCGGACGTATGCAGAACATTCTCGACGGATTTGTCGGTGGTGCTGCGGGTTCCAGACTGAACTCCACTCTTCGTGGTTTGACGATGCAGGTCACATGGCTCGATCCATTCCAGATCAACGCTATTGTCCGCGCCAGTCAGGAAGAAAGATCAGCCCGTATCGTCACTGCTCCGAAGGTGACGGCCTCCAATGGTCAGCGTGTTCATGTTTCAGTGATCACTCAAAGATCTTACGTTCAGGATTACGAGTTGGTCTCGGGTGGTACAGGACTGGTCGTTTCGGAAGTCGCTGACCCTGTCATCGATACATTCCAAGACGGTGTCGTTCTTGATGTGCGTCCTGTGATCTCTGCTGATCGCAGATACATCACAGTGGATGTTCGTCCGACGCTTGCGAGTTTGATTAATGGAGTCATTTCGACAGTCACTATCAGTTTGGGAACACTCTCAAGTGCTGCCAGTCTGGTTGAGATCGACCTTCCCGAGATTTCTCTTCAGCAAGCTTTCACTTCGGTAACAGTACCGGATGGTGGAACAGTACTTCTGGGTGGTTTCCGTTCATTGAACGAGGTGAACTACGAATCCACAGTGCCGATTCTTGGAAACTTGCCGATCATTAAGAATGCTTTCCGTAGGAAAGCAAACCTGAATGAAAAGCGAAGCTTGTACATCCTCGTTACAGCAAAGATCGTGGATCTTCGCGCCGAGGAGCAGAAGCTGTTTAACTAGTCCTCAGGTTGTGAGGTCAGTTGCGAGGGTCGCTGCCAGGATAATGTCCTGGAGGCGACCCTCGTGTTTTGACCGGGGTGGTATTGATGAGTCAAATAAGAGCCATATTTTTTGATATCGATGGCACGTTGTTTTCGACTGTCGATTTTGCCGCACGGGCGAGAAGAGCCAGTGTTCGCGCCATGATTAAGGCGGGGCTCGAGATGGAAGAAGAAGTTCTTCTTGAGGAATTGGCCGAGGTTGTGAAGGAGTTTTCTTCCAACTATGAAGGCCACTTTGACAAATTATTGCTTCGATTACCTCGTCGATCGATGAAGGGTCTCAATCCCGCCGTTATTATCTCGGCAGGAATCGTTGCTTATCACGATACGAAAACCCGATTCTTAGAACCCTTCGAAGATGCCCACGAGATGATACGCCGCTTGGCGAGAACCGACTTGAAGTTGGGTATTATTACGGAGGGTCTAGAAGTGAAGCAGTCGGAGAAACTGATTCGATTGAGACTGCTGGATTACTTCGATCACAGAGCGATATTCATTTCCCATCAAGTCGGCATCTCTAAGCCAAATCCCAAACTGTATCAGCGTGCATGTACGGATTTGAATTTGAGACCATCCGAATGTCTCTACATTGGTGACAACCCTCTTCACGACATCGATCCTGCCAACGAAATCGGAATGGTGACCGTACTGGTGAGCCGTGAAGATCGATTTAGGTCGATCACTGGGGAAACAAAGCCAGATCATGTGATCCAAAATTTCTGGGATCTATCTGAAATCTTGAGAGATCAAGGTGTCATGGTTCCGGAGGTTCTCTGATGAATAAACCAGAACTCAGTATGGTGATTCCGGTTCGTGACGAGATCGAAGCGATTCCCGCTTTGCTCGATCGTGTTCTTCCTTCTCTCGAATGGTTGGACGTGGCGGGCTTTGAAGTCATCTTTGTCGATGACGGATCCAAAGACGGAACCGCAGAGAAATTAGAGTTGTTGACGAGTCATGATCCTAGATGCAAGGTTTTGAGATTACGCAGATCTCTCGGTAAAGGCGATGCGTTAGCCGCTGGTTTTGGTATCTCTGCCGGTCAGTTGATAGCCACTATCGATGCCGATTTACAGGAGCCGCCCGAAGAGATTCAACGATTGGTTGATAGGGTCAGAGATGGCTTCGATATGGTTGTGGGGTGGCGTCAACATCGCGCGGATGATATCAGTCGAAGAATCTCCTCTAAAATTTACAATTGTGTCGTGCGTTGCGTAGGCGGTCCTCCTTTGCGTGACGGAAATTGTGGATTTAAAGTGCTGTCCCGTGAATTGGCATTGTCGGTTCCTCTCTCTGGAGGTCATTTTCGTTACATGCATTTGGTTGCAGCCCGTTGGGGATACAGAGTGACTGAGGTCGCTGTTCCCCATAGGCCTCGTCAGACGGGAACTTCTCATTTCGGTATTTCGAGAGCGTTCTCAGCTTCCATTGATTTGATCACTTTGTTGATATTCCTTCGCGGCCAGGATCGTCCAGGTAGATCTCTCTTGAGATGGGGCCTCGGAATCTGCATTCCAGGAATCCTGATATTGGGATTTTTGGGCTATTCCAGAATTGTGGATGGAACCATCAATTATCGGTATCCACTTTTGGTATTGGGAGCATTGCTCAGTCTTGCTGGATTACAACTGATGTTAGTAGGATGCCTTGCAGAATGGTTTTCTGGGAAAACGAATATGCAAAGTAAGTCCAGACGTAGAGTTCTGGATGTTCAGGAAGAGCATGAACGATTAACGTGATCGATAAGCCGTGTCTGAAAGTCTTTTCTGCTTCCTGGCCAGGTACTGTAGAACCATGGCGTGCACGATTTATTCGCGATTTTCATGAGGAACTCTCCTCCCGTTTCGAGACCGAGATTCTTGCTCCAGCCATTCATCCCAAAGATTCTGTCGAGGAACAAGATGGCCCTTTGTCGATCCGCAGGTTTCGATATTTTTCGGGTGGGAAATCTCCCAGAAGTGGTGGGGCTGGCACCTTAGCTTCAATGTCATGGGTACTCTCTGCTCGTCGGTCCCTGAAAAAATGGAGCCGTTCCGATTCAAAAAATGTGATTCTGGTGCACTGGGCGGTACCGGGCGCACTTCTCGTTTCCTCGTGGGCGAAGAAACATGGCATTCCTGTCGTGGTTTGGTGCCACGGGAGTGACGTTCATGTGCATGGCCGAAAACGCATAGGAAGCTGGTTTCTCAAAAAGGGACTGCAGGAAGCGGCAAAAGTCTTGGCAGTCAGTGCTGATATGGCTCAAGAACTCGAAGACCGACATCAGATATCTGGAGTCGAAGTTCTGCCGGTTGGAATTGATCCACTCTTTCGCGAACCGGGCACGATCTCGAGGAAAAACACGGGACTCCAGGTCTTGTACGTGGGTGAACGCATCGAATCCAAAGGTTATGGTCGTGCTTTACGAGCGGTTCAGTCGGCAGTTGAAAATGGGCTAGATGTTCGTTTTCATGTGATCGGTGAGGGGCCCATGACCGGTTGTGGCTCATATGAACCGATATTGTATGGGGCTAAGGATTTGAAAGAAGTTCGTAGAGCCATGGATAGTGCTGATTTGCTACTGCTTCCTAGCCATGGGGAGGGAACTCCTCTGGTTGTTCAGGAGGCCATCGCTCGTCAACTACCTGTCGCTGCGACTCCTGTCGGTGGAATCCCTGACTTGTTTAGTGACGAGAGTGGTTGGTTCAACCTTTCAGAAGCAGGTGACGTTGCGATTGAGAAACAGCTGACTTCTTTGTTGAGTGAATTGACCGATCGTCCCGAATTGCTCGTTCAGAAACGTGAAGATTTGAGACCTGAAGGTCAAAAGGTCATTTTTCGAGAAGACAGTGCGCATCGCATGGCACAGATATTATGCGAGGTCATGACTTGAACAATTTGAACAAGCCCGTTATTCAATTTTTCATTCTTCTGTTGGCAGGTTTCGTACTTTACGCTCCCGCGATGGATGGACAATGGGTCTTTGATGATGAAAGACTCGTCACGGGTCATGAATGGTTATGGAGAGATTGGGAAGGTCCGAGCGAAGAACTTGAATCTTGGCGAGATATTCTTGTTTCTGGTCCTCGAGTCGGAGATGAAGTTCGAACCGGGTTTAGGCCCGTTCGATTTATCTCGTATCGACTCGATGTCTTGATCCTCAGATCGATGGGAATCTCTGATCCCGAAGATCCGAAAGCAACGATTCCATTTCATATTCATAACCTGTTATTGCATGTCGGTTGCGCGTTTTTACTGTGCATGATGATTCGAAAATGGTGGCCGGGAGAAGGGGCCATCGTTTCCTTGGGTGTCTCCCTGGTATTTCTTACCCATCCTGTTCAGAGCGAAGCGGTCGCATGGATTTCCGGCAGACGAGATGTGCTTTTCGCATTCTTCTATCTTTCGGCATTGTTGTTGGCCGTGTATTCCAGAAATCACGGAGGGTGGGCTCGCGGTATATGTATCGCGCTTCTCGCTGCTTTGGCGATGTCTGCAAAAGAAATGGCCGCTACGCTTCCTCTCTGTCTTTTTCTCTTTTCATGTGTTCATCGAAATCCTGTAGATCAGGATGAGAGAGAGAAACTGAGTTTCTCTCTCTCGAATGGTTGGCATTCATATCGTATTTGGTTGCCCTCTTTATTGGTGGTCCTGGCCTTGACTTGGGATCTCCTCAGTCAGCACCATCCTGGAGCTGGCACTGAGTATTGGGGGGGGAGCTTATGGGCCACTATTTGGACATTGGGGCGAGTTTTATCGCGTTACGTCCTACTCGTATTCTTCCCGTTCAATCTCACTGTTGATTATTCATATGCAGCAATCGTCCCTTCTTCAGGGCCATTCGATCCTTGGACCTCAATATTGGGTTGGATCTTTGTTTTGTATCTGTTGCATAGAGCTTGGAGAAAAAGACCAGAGTTCTTTTCAGTTCTGAGTTGGCCTTTGTTTTTCTTGTTACTCTCGCCAGTGCTACAAATCATTCCGCATCCTGAAAGATTTGCAGAGAGGTTTTTGTACCTTCCTCTGATGGCTCCCCTGTTTCTGTTGGCTTCTCTATTGGTGACAGTGGAACGAAAGTATCCGGGGTGGCGATCCTTGATATTACCGTTGGTGTTAATCGTTTTCTCGGTCATGACTCAGAGCCGATTACAGGATTGGCAAGGCCCATATGAGTTATGGACCAGTGCTACTGAAAAACAGCCGAACTGTGCCAGAGCTTGGTTTGGTCTTGCAGACGCCGCGAGAGATAAAGGGTGGAACAGAGTCGCCATCGACGGTTTGACTCGATCCATCGATCTTCTAGAGCCTGTTCAACGCGATGCCTTACAACAAGGGACATATCTTCAATCATTACAGATCAGAGCGGGACTCAATGCTGCGGCCTCTCACCTAGAGGGCGCTAAATTAGATTTGTTACAGCTCGTTGAAGAAGACGATACGGATGGAAGTCCGGTAGCCGAGCAATCCTTGCCTTGGTTTGAACTGATGAAGGTTCATATTCGACTTTCAGAAGATGAAGCGGCTCGTGATACCGCAAATAGATTAGTTGATCTTGAGTCGACACTTCCTGAACAGAAATTAGAGGCCTTGTTGTTATTGTCAGCGATTGCTGACAAGGAATCCTTTTCAGGCTATATCGAGAAGGCTCGAACTGTAGCCGTTAATTTGGGAGGCAATGCCCCATCTCGCGTGTCCTATCAGGAAGGTATGTCTCTTCTTCAGTGGGAACAATTCGAATCGGCTCTCAACTGTTTCCAAATTGCATTGAGGACTATCGAAGACGGAGGGCGTGCCAGTACTGCAAGATATCGCCAAGCGGAATGTTTACTGAAGTTGGGACGTCCGCAGGACGCTCGTAAAGTTCTCGTGGAGCTCCTCGAAATAGATCCCGAACATCTTCCTTCTCATCTTTCATTAGGGGAATTGCTCTTATCCAGTCAAGACCGCGAACAAGCGCGTTTTCACTTTGAGAAGGTTCTTGAAAAATTCCCAGGAAATGCACAGGCGATACAGGGTCTTCGTCAGATGCTTGTGAGGGATCGTATTGAACAAGGTGGAGCTGAAGCTCTTCCTGATCCCACAAGAATATCCACCTTGACCCTGTTGGCAGAGAAACTGTTGGATGAAGGGAAGGAAGAGAAGGCTAGGGAAGCCTTCGTCGAAGCAGAAAAGCAGGCTGAGGGGCCTGCGGAGTTGGAAAGAAGACTAGACCTCCTTCTTCGATTGGCTCGTTTAGATGCTCGCCGAGGAGAGTGGAAACTCTCAGGCGAGAATTATTCGAAACTGATGGATAAAGTTAAGCTTGAAGCTCGCTCAGAATTCATTCTTGAAGCGACAGAGGTACTTCGACGACAGCAGGGTCCCGAAACTGCGTTTTTGTTTCTTGAGCGTCAGGAAACGGAGGGGGTCAAGCATCCCTCGATGTTTGTCCAACTCGGTGCTCTTGCTGATCAAGCGGGTATGCCCGATGAAGCTCGGCAGTGGTATCAACGTCACCTCGATGAGTCGGGAGATGACGACGAAGATCGCAAGCGACGACTTCGGGATAGAATCAATGAATTAGAAGGACTCGAAAATGCTGGCGACCAGGGAGACTCATAACCTATGAACGCAATTCCTAAACTTGCTGTCATAGGGGCCTCATTGATGATCCTTGAAGTTCTTGTCGCCAGAAATCTCGCTACTGTTTTTGGTAATACTTTTGAGGGTGTCGCGTTGGCGATGAACATCGCGCTTCTCGGTTTGGCCGCGGGTCAGATTCTGGTGACACGGGGTGAGGAAAGACGCTCTCAACCTTCTCACTGGTGTCGCATCGCTCTTCTCGGTTGTGTTCCAGCGGGAATTTGGGTGATCTACCTTCTCCCCTTTATTGTTGAGGGCAGCAGTATCGGAGGGCTTCCTCTGATTCGGATCTCGCTTTCACTGCCTCTCCTTTGTGGCGCTATTCCGCTAGGAGCAGCGATCACCTCTGCTTTCAATACTTCCCGCGCTCAGGTTCTTGAAAGAACGTCATTCGGAGTCTGTGCACTCGATGTTGGAAGTGCGGTGGGTGCTGCATTGACTCCGTTGCTCTTATTACCGGGATTAGGTGAACTTGGAACTTTGGCGTGTGCCATGTTGATGTTGCTCGCCTGTTGTCGTGCCGAAGAAGTCAGAACACGTGAGCCTTCAGAGCTATTGGAACGAGATGCCCCGGTTTTGAATCCTTCCATCATGGTTGCCTTTTGGGTTGGACTGATCTCCATGTCGATCCAACTCGGGTGGGTACGTGCTTTAGGTGAAGTCCTCGGGTCGACTCTTACGATCTTTGGCATCACTTCTGCGATTGCACTTCTTGGAGCGGCCCTCGGTGCTCAGTCGATGCCGGCATTGAGATCGAGAGTGGGCAAAGAACGTATTCAAAGGTTTTGCTGGGCGCTTTGGCTGATTACACAGGGCTTGTCACTTCTGATACTGTCGTTTGCTCCCCATCTGTTTATCTATTCGGTTCAGGTGTTCTCCGGCTCAGCAGGGCTCTGGGTATACATGAGCGAAGTGTTGATCATTCTTATGGTTGTTGGACCCCCCTCATTTTTTGCCGGAATCCTCGTGCCTGCAATGATGGTTCTGCATGGCGAACATGGACGACTTGATAGAGGTGCTGGGGTTTTGCAAGGTGCGCAGTTGATTGGTGGGGTGATCGGGTTGGGTCTGACAGCGGTCTGGGCTTTACCCAAGTATGGTTTGCTGGGACTCTTTATCGCTTGCGGAATTCTGACATTTGCGGTCGGTGTTCCCCAATTGCGGAAAAGTGGCCATGGAACTTCTGCGGGAGCATTTCTCTGTGGAGCATTATTGCTCGCTTCTGCAGGGAGTTATTGGGATTCCAATCTCATGGGGGCTGGCGTATTTCAATGGGATCGTCAGGAAGTGGCGAGCGGAGAAGCCCTCACCGCTTGGCAGAATCGAGAGATTGCAGGTTTTTTCCCAGGCAAACTAGGGAATGTTCTCATCGAGAAAGATACCGCTCAGAATACGGGATACCTGCGAGTGGGTGGACGGATCGAAGGAAGTGTCCCTCTCATTCCCGGTGAGCCCAGCTTGGCGGACATGCCCACAGAGGTGCTTCTTGGAGTACTTCCCACTTGGACAGGAAAAGGCTCCGGGTCACTCTTGGTGGTCGGATTGGGGGGGGGCACCAGCGTTGCTTCAGCGGTCGAGACTTGGGACGGTGAAATCATCGTTCTCGAAATCGAACCGGCTGTCAAAGCTGCTTTACTCTCTCCTGCGGGAGCAGAGGTTTTTCCTCATGAAAATGCGGCTCTTCTGGGACGCACCGCTCCGCAACTCGTCATCGACGATGCCCGATCCTATCTGGTACAGAACCTCAGGCTTTGGGACGCCATCGTGATTCAGCCTTCAGAACCATGGCTTCCTTGGTCGACACCTCTGTTTACTCCTGATTTTCATGAACTCCTGGCCAGTCGAGTCAAGCCCACAGGAGTGGTGATTCAGTGGCTCCAACTCTATCGCATCGATATTCCTGAATTTGCAGCGATTCTGGATTCATTCCGACAGGCTCTGGGACAAGTACAGATCTGGTATCCACCGGGAACAGGAGAGGTCTTGCTCGTTGCCGGCTCAAGCAAAGGGCCTGCAGATGCATTCGAAAAAGTGGAAAAAGCATGGAGTCGGGTTCCTGGTGTGCCATTCCCCGCCGAACCTTGGTTGAATGACTCAGAAGTGGACCATTGGTTGAAGATGGCAGGTGGGGCAGATTTGAGCCGCCTGAGGGAACGATTAGAGTACCTGCTCCCCTTGAGAGAGGATCAAGGCAAGGATCTCTCTCGGAATTTGCTCACTTCACTGGGAGCTTCTCGGGGGCAAGGAAATCCCGTCGATAACAGCGGTCTCAAAAGCGTAGATTCTCCCGAAATCGGCCCTGACGAGCCAAAAAGTCAATAAATTGCCCTCTTGCGGTTAAATTCGCTCGGGAATAGCGGATGTCCGTTGACACCTTCCAGCGTTACAAATACGATTCCTGCTTGCACTTCGGGCTCCCGGAAGTGCAGGACAGTCCAGTGCCAGGTCTTTCGTTGGACTTGGTGGACCGTGCCATCATGAACGGGCCAGAGCGAAAAACGTTTCTGGCTTACGGGGGAAATGGATCAAGGTGAACAGAATGCAGAATTACACCCCTCAGAAGACCTTCGTCCAACGCAAAGAGGACGTCGTTCGTGGGTGGTATCACGTCGACGCTTCCGAGGAAATCCTCGGGCGCATGGCTTCCGGGATTGCCAACATTTTGATGGGCAAGAACAAGCCGACGTACACAGCGCACGTCGATGGCGGTGATTACGTTGTCGTCACGAATGCCAAGCTGGTGTTGACCACTGGCGCGAAGCGCGGAAAAACTCTTTATCATTACCATACGGGTTACTTAGGTGGTCTGCGGTCAAACACGATGGAGTGGATGATCGAAAATAAGCCTGAAGAAGTCGTGCGTCTTGCGGTTCGTAGGATGCTTCCAAAGAGTCGACTGGGCCGGAAGATGCTGTCGAAGCTCAAAGTCTTCCCTGGCGCAGAACATGACATGGATGCACAAGCACCACACTTTGAGAAAATCCGTATTACCAACAAATCATAGATGAGATTGAGGAAGGACCTGAGTTGACTCGGGTTCATAAGGAGAACACTTGGCAAAGCCTAATGACTACACCTGGGGAGTTGGACGTCGTAAGACGTCTACCGCACGCGTGCGCATCCGCGAAGGTAGCGGGAAAATGACTGTGAATGGCAAAGAGCATACAGATTACTTCCGTCTTGCACCTGACCAAGAGCGTATCTTTGATCCGCTTCGAGCTCTTCAGTCTGAAGCTTCATTCGACGTATGGGCGAATGTCAAGGGTGGTGGAACGACCGGTCAGGTTGGCGCCATCGTCATGGGACTTGCTCGTGCTCTTGCTCGATTGAATGAAGAGAATGAGCTGACCTTGAGGAAGGGAACATTCTTGACTCGAGATTCAAGAATGGTTGAGCGTAAAAAGCCTGGACGCAAAAAAGCGCGTCGTTCCTTCCAGTTCTCGAAACGTTAATCTCGACACAAAAATTTGCTTTTTAAAAGGGTTCGCATTTGCGAGCCCTTTTTTTTATGCCCTTTTGTGTCTCAACTCGAAGACTGAAGTCATGAAATCTTCGAGTCCATTTGAGAAGGTGTTTTTCGCCACCCGATACGAAAAGCACTCAAGAGAAATTTCGTCTCGTGACGAATAGAGCGGGTAGCGAAGCGGTCCACCGACGAAGAGGCCACTGACGTAGAAGGCTCTGACGTAGAAGGCACTGACGTAGAAGGCACTGACGTAGAAGGCACTGACGTAGAAGGCACTGACGTAGAAGGCACTGACGTAGAAGGCTCTGACGTAGAAGGCTCTGACGTAGAAGGCTCTGACGTAGAAGGCACTGACGAAGAAGGCACTGACGAAGAGGGCTCGTAGCAATGACGGCTCGTAGCAATGAGGGCTCGTCGTCAAAAGGCTGGTACCGGAGGTGGGACTCGAACCCACAAGACCAAAAGGTCAGCGGATTTTGAATCCGCCGCGTCTGCCAGTTCCGCCACTCCGGCTGAGTCTTCGATTCTGGCTTACAGTCAAACATGATAAATGCTGGAGAGTTCCACGTCACCTGAACATGAATAATCTGTGGGTTCATTCTGCGGGAAAGTACCGCAGAAACCTCCCGGGACGTCGGTCCTTAGAGAACCGGGCCCCGGGACGAAATCAGAAGTTTACAAATCATCCCTGAGGACATGTGGAGGGCCTAAAATTTCACGCCAGATCAGATGTTCCCTCAGTTGGGCTCTGCTGATCGTTCGGCGTGTTTTACTGCATGAATGCAGGCTTTTTTGCGGCCCTGGGAGCCGAGTCGTATAGTAGGCTTCATTTTCGGAACTCGGCTCCAAGTGAAATGCATCGTCGGAAGATTGACCGAGGGCATAATCTTCCGGAACATCGGGGAGGGTCCATACCGGGGCAGATGGTTCTCGCCCCGTTTGCGACGTCATTTCCTCAGAGGGTAATTCCGCAGATGGTAATTCCTCAGATCGTAATTCTTGCTGAAATGGCTCCTCTTGAAGTGGTCCTACCGTTTGCCAGCCACCACCTAAATCGATGCCCCATTCTTCCGCTTCTTTTTGCAGATCAGCTCTGAACTCGGGGGGCTGACCTCTCATGAGAATCTCTTCTAAAGATTCGTCTTCGGTATTCCCCTGAATTGGAGTGGGGTTTGCCGATCCCCGACGATTTCTCCTGCGTTCTGTTCTTTCCTGTCGTTTTAGTTCAGCAGAAGCTTTTTCAGCACGAGCCTTACTCGCTTCCAAGATCCTATTGATCAGTGGAATGACGATAAACAACAGAATTGGGATCCATTTTTCCATGAGTGGTCCTTATGAATCTAGATTCTGAGCATTTGAATTTTCATCATGTCCCAGGTTTTCTCTCATGGAGGTATCGGCTTGGAGGTTTTTGAGGCGGTAGTAATCCATCACACCTAAGTTTCCAGCTCGGAATGCATCTGAGATTGCTTTTGGAACCTCAGCTTCTGCCAACACTAGAACTGCTTTATTGGCAGCGATGGACGCAACCTCTTCTTGTTCCTTTGCCACAGCGAGAGCACGTCTTTTCTCGGCTTGAGCCTGAGCGACTCTTTTGTCTGCTTCGGCTTGTTCTGCCTGAAGTTTTGCTCCAATGTTCTCACCCACATCCACGTCCGCGATATCGATGGAGAGAATCTCGAAGGCGGTTCCTGAATCGAGACCTTTCTCAAGGATTGCTTTTGATATGAGGTCGGGGTTTGCCAAAACTTCTTTGTGATTTGTCGAAGAACCGATGGTTGTGACGATTCCTTCACCAACCCTGGCGATAATAGTTTCTTCGGTCGCTCCACCAACGAGTCGGCCGAGATTGGTTCTTACAGTAACACGTGCTCGTGCTCGCAATTGGATACCATCTCCTGCGACGGCGTCCACTGTTGAGCGTGCTTGGTCTTTTGAAGGTGCATCGATGACTTTGGGTTGAACGCTTGTTCTGACAGCATCGAGGACGTCACGTCCGGCCAAGTCGATCGCTGCGGCTTGATCGAAGTTGAGATTAATGTGCGCTTTGCTCGCGGCGACAAGGGCTTGTGTGACTCTCTGGACATTGCCCTTCGCCATGTAATGGGCTTCGAGCTTATTCGCTTGAACATCCTTGAGCCCAGCCTTGTTGGCCATGATTAAGCAATCGGTGATGAGGCGCGGGTTCACTTTACGTAACCACATGCCAATGAACTCAAGGACTCCAATCCGAACACCCGAAGAGAGAGCCTGAATGTACAATCGCCCAAAGGTAATGAAAAATATGAAGAGAATGATGGCAAGAATGCCAACAACGAACCAGCCTGCAATTTGCACGGGCATTGGGACCTGAGCAAAGATTGGCTGAAGATCCAAGAAGGATTGAGTCATCTGATTTCCTCTATTTCAATTCTGAGACCATGTCGGTCATCAGTCAGTAGTTTCTTGTTCATTTGATTTTTTAACTACGATGCGATTGCCGTCAGATTTAATTACGACGATCGAATCACCTTTATCGATATATCCTTGGAGGGCGACCACGTCGAGTCGCTTACCAGCGATCAAAGCGATCCCGGCTGGACGAAGATCGGTCATCACCATTCCTCTTTGTCCGATCATATTTTTCGACATTTTGACGTCGTCGCCGATAGAGTCTGATTCTGCTAAATCTGTGTTGAGGCCGACTTTGCGTAGCCAGAACTTAAACAGGAATACACACCATGCTGACGTCAAGGCAGCACAGAGCACGGCAACCATTGTGTATCCCTGAAGGTAGAGTTCCCAAATGGAATAACCAATGCATAACAGAGCCGAGATAGCGAGAAGACCTCCGCTAGGAATGAAGACCTCTAAGAAGATCAACACCAAGCCGCCTAGGCAGAGCATGGAAAGTAACCACCATTCCATGGTTATTGATCCTCTCTACTGATAACGACAATCCTGTTGCCCTCGATTTCCAGAACTTCAATGGGTGTGTCTTTTTCGATGTAATCGCCTTGAGAGACGACGTCGACAATGATGCCGTCGAAATCTGCTTTACCTGCAGGGCGCAGCGGTTCGAGGGTCGATCCTGCTTGCCCTATGGTTAACTGATTCCCTGAAAATTCGGGTGCTGATTCAAACTCGTCGTCGCTGGCGAGGGTCGAGTTATCAATGACTGATCCGGTCGACCTTCTGGATCCGGGTAAAATGAAACTGAGTAGGAAAAGCGTCAATAGGCCACCGACGAGAGCAGCGAGGACACTCAGCCCGTCTTGACTGAGTTGGACGAGGTCCAGTGTTTCGTTCGCAGGTTGAAAAGAGAGTCCCATGGCGGTGACGATGGAAGCCACTCCGGCGATGCCTGCCACCCCGAACCCCGGAATCACGAACAGCTCTAATAGCATTAAAAAGAAACCAATACCGAGAGTGGTCAATTCAACCCAGCCGACTCCGCCATCTGCGAAATTAGACAGCATGAATACGGATACAAACGCCAGTGCTAGACCACTGCCGAGACCGACTCCAGGGAGCTTCAGTTCTAAGACGAGAGCGATGGCGGCTCCGAGCACCAAGAGAAACTTGATGAATCGGCTCCAACCTCTGAAGGCGTCCATCGCCATGCCACCAGCGTCACCAATACGTTTTTGCCCCAGAATTTCCTGGGAAGTGAGCACGTTGAGGTGACCCAGATTGAAATCAGAGAGAAGCTGTTCAGGAGATTGACAGATGTAACTGATAAATCCGTACTCGAATGCTTCTTCTTCATCGATCGTGAGGATCTCTCCTGATTCAACAATGCGTTCTACTGAAGACGCCGCTCGTTCGGCGGGGGTCAAGTCTTCGAGTTCTTGATCCGTTAAGTACCTTTCGGATCTTTGTCCACTCCGAACTCTGAGAACTCCAAGTTCTTTTGTCACCATGGCTTCAGCCAAGGCTGTTGGATAACCACGTTCTCGAGCCCAGCGGCGCATATCCGCACGCACCGTCGTCTGAATTTTTTCAGGTAATTCGTTTCCAAGGAAATCGATGGGTTGGACGTCCCCGATCCGGCTGTTATCGCCCATCGCGAGGTTGCGGCATGAAAAAGCGACCAAAGTTCCGCCGCTGTATGCGCTTCGGCCATTGGGAACCCAGCCAAATGTTTCGATGCCGGTATCTGAAAGATTATCAATGTAGTCGGCCAGTTCCCGACTCGCTTCGATCGTTCCTCCAGGAGTGTCGAGTTTGATGATCAGAAATTTAAGATCTTTGTCTTTCAGAAGCTCGACGGTCGCTTTGAAATCTTTTGCCGTTCCAGCATCAATCCCACCGAGAATCGTCACGATCGCTGCAGTGCTGGATAAATTTTCTGGAGCATCTAAGACTTGAGCTCCGAGATTCGGAGATCCGAGGATCAAAAATGGCGCAAGAAGGGCAAGGGACAGCCATAAGTGAGGTCGCAGTAAAGCCGGAGAGGGAATACCGAACAAATCATCCTCTTTCGCTGGGGGTTGGGCTGATTAACGAACATTCAAACAGGAGTTCATTCCTGAATGCCTGTGAAGTGACAGGTTTCTCCCGCTCGTATCATTGTCATAAGTTCTGCAAGCCCCATCAAGGGATCAGGGAGAGGATAGTGGGCATGCTGATCATTCTTCATGAGGGATTTCTCCTATATCTGTGACTTATCCTCAATAATCCGGATTGTGGAGACAGTTGGACTCCGTCATCGATGGAAATCGGAGTCTTTTGAAAATGGGCGGAAAGTTTTTTGGGGTCTTGTCTGGCGGAATCTTGTGAAACTGGATTCAGTGCAAGGTTGAGTCCACCGAAGCGAGATATCTAGGAACCTCGCCTGTTCAGCTCTATTTTGCCCGCCACTCCCGCGAGTATGAGATAAAAAGGCATTTCTAGCCACATCCAGATGGGGATGGGCAAGGAGCTCGCATTGAGGATGCCACCCAGTAGCGAAAGTACCCCAATAGCCATAGCAAACTTAAAGGGCTGGGTGGGGCTCAGTCGTGCAGTAACCCAGGCACCAAAGAATGCTTGAGAGAGATGAGCCAACACCGGAATAATAAAAGCCGTATCGGGGAGTGAAACAATATAGTCATTCCATGCTTCAGGATTATTTAAGGGGGTCGATGCTGGAAACAATTTGAGATTAAGAGTGACCAATATCATGTTTGCAGCCATGCCGACGATCAGTCCCGCAATCAGTGCTCCTATGATTTTTAGCATATGAACTCTTTCTCTTCGTTGGGGGAGAGACCTGAGAGATTCAATATACATCGATCTTCCACGAGGAGAAAGGATCGTAATTCTTGACCCTTATACTGGATGAGTGCTGTCGTAATAAGGTGTCCCTTTGTAACGACGGCAAGTCTTAAAAAATGTCGCCGTATGATTCTGAAGGCTCCAGCCCTTCATATTTTGGAGAGCAAAGAAAGTCGCTGATCAATTTCGCGGCGTGATTTCGCGGTGAGATCTACGAAGCCCCATTTTAGCACCATCTCTTTGATAGTTTTTCAGAGATTCGGCTGAGTGGGCTGCCGTTTTCGATGATTCGAAATTATAAGTCTGCAGGAATATCCAAAGCATCTGAGAGGCTTTGCTCGAGTTGGTCCAGCAAGGGCACCTCATCTGAGGTTTCTTTTTTCGCTGGAACCTCTATTGGGTCGCATACTTTCAATGTCACAGACCTGGGAGAGTAAGCCCGTGCTTTGCCGGTGAAATCCTCTTCCAATCGTTCCACGGTTTCTAACAAACGGTCATGAGGAGCATCTTCGGAAAGATAACCCCGTGGGTAGAGAGAGAGTTGTTGGGCAAGAGCGAGAGCTCCAAATTGATGCCAGCGACGCTCCCTTTCTGCGTCGTCAATTTCTCCGCTGATCATCCCCTTTAATATTACTGAGCGAAGGTCTTTTCCCCTTTGAACGGTGCTGCCCTCGCGATGCTGAGAGAACCATTCTTCCTCAAGGGGGTGAAGAAGGTGATTGATGAGCCGGTCTGATCGTTCGAAGAGGTCGCCCGATTGAACTTCGTTTAGAAATTCGATTTCTTTCAGTCCTAGTAGAGCACGAGCCACTTTTCGAACCCGTTCGAGGAGTGGCATATCTGCCTGAGATTTCCACGAAAGTCTTTGTTCCATTTCGCTGAGGGTGGGCTCAATACTGGAATCTAAGGGGGCCTCAAGGTGGTACCGGATCGCAAGTGGAAAGAGCAGTACCTTTCCTCCATCCGCTTTGGCTCGTTTTCTTGCTGCCCCGCGTGCGATGGTCGAGACTCCTTCCATCAACGGTGAAAGAAGATCATTGGTTCGAGTGACCGCTCCTTCTGGAAAGATGACCAAGGGCCGCTCCCCGGATTCGAGAACTTCCATAGCGAACTGGAGTGATCTTCGGTCCATGCCTTCTCGATAGATGCTGAACGCTCCCATGGTTCGAATCAGAAATCTCTGACACTTTCCTTCCATGAAAAGATGCCAACTGGCCATGACATAAAAAAGGCTTCCCGTCGCTTGGGAAAGATGAAAGAGAGTTAATGGGTCCGCGGGGTGGGGGTGATTCGGTGTGAGGATAATGCTATGGCCGGCTTTGTGCGCTTGTCGAATCTTATCGGCTCCTTCGACGATCGCAGAAGTGATTCCGAAGTTTCTTTTCAGGGTGGGAGGAAGCAGAAATCGTCCCAAAATTCGGGGTAAGAGCCTGCCCCGAAAGGGGGGAACAAATTGATAGGGTTTATCAATGACGACTCGACTCATTCGCTGGCCACCTTTTTGAAAACTCGACGACTTCTCAATTTGCTAGGCCATTCTCCGTGGCGGGAATGACGAATTATATACTAAAGTGAGATGTTATTTCTTGGGATTAAAAGGGGCTTTGGGATCGCGTTCCAATACGGGCTCCAAAAGAATTGTACCGGGTTCACATTTTCTAAGAATTCCGTCCATGTAGACCGTTTTACCGATACTGAAATGCTTTGCAGCGTTGACGACATCGCCCAAATCACATTCGATACCGTGTCCTAGAAAAATTGAAACATCTTTCGGTGGACTCACCTCCACTCGGGTGACGACTCCTTTGATCGTGATTTTTTTTCGAAGATAATTCTTTCCTAATTCTGCGACGTCTTCTTCAAGGAACTGAGCTGCTGGTTTCCCATAATCCATGTTCAAACCTTGGCAGCCCCAAAAGACGGTGACCAGTAACAGTGCTCCGATGATTAAAAATCCGTTTTTCATTTTTAAAATCTCTCGTTCTCATTGAAGTTGATTTTGTTTGTCTCACTCAAACGATTTGTTGTGGAGCTTCCAGTAGGCGGGAGTGCCCTTGAGTTTTTCATTTTCCTGAGCGTGGTCGATGGCCTTCTTCCCATTTTTGTCTTTGGCAAGAGCATCCGCACCCTTCTCTATAAGTAGCGCCACAATCTCAGGGGTGGAGGAGTCCCCTGCGGCGACCATCAGCGGGGTCCAGCCACTGGTGCTTTTCGCGTTGACTTCCGCGCCCTTCTCAATAAGCAGCGCCACAATCTCAGGAGTGGAGGAGAACGCTGCGGCGGCCAACAGCGGGGTCCAGCCATCGGTGCTTTTCGCTTCGAGTTCCGCGCCCTTCTCAATAAGCAGCGCCACAATCTCAGGAGTGGAGGAGAACGCTGCGGCG